>Ga0208789_1000088_pt1 | contig 138839 bp, 135 predicted proteins | sample Methanotroph_Enr_FD_187368 | JGI IMG/M metagenome (GOLD analysis project Ga0208789, IMG submission 187368) | Enriched soil microbial communities from Old Woman Creek wetland in Ohio, USA - Methanotroph_Enrichment_5 (SPAdes) (version 2) | ecosystem: Environmental > Terrestrial > Soil > Wetlands...
AATTTCGAAATATTTTTTCTAGTTAAAATCGACTGCATTTTTGCAGCTTATCGCCGACTTGTTTTGTCAGCGAAGGCGCGCATTTTACAGGGCTTTTAATTCTCGTCAAGACTAATTTCGAAATATTTCTAATTAATTTTGATTGTATTTTTTATTGCGCTTTTTCTTGCTTTATTACTGCCTTTTATTGCACTTCGCTAAGTTGTTTCGTTAGCGAAGGCGCGCATTCTACAGAGGTTATAAGTTTGGTCAAGCCGTTATTTACACTGTTACACAATTGTTACATTTGCAAACTTACGCTTACCCACCTGTGCGATTACCTTAGTCCCTTTATTTAGCGTTATTGCCTTGTCTGAGACTTTTTCTCCGTCCAGTTTAATACCGCCCTGCTCTATCGCCCTGAAGGCTTCAGAAGTGCTGGCAACCAGTCCAGCGAGCTTTAATAGTTGTGCGACCCCCACACTGTCACCATCTATAGTCACCTCAATTTCCGGCACGTCATCAGGAATACCGCCTTTTGACCGTGTTTGAAAATCAACCAGCGCCTTTTCAGCGTCAGCCTGACTATGGAAGCGCGAAACGATCTCCTGTGCAAAATGTACTTTAACATCTCGCGGATTGCTGCCTGCAGCAACGTCAGCTTTCCATTTCGCTATCGTTTCTAAAGATTCAAATGACAGCAACTCTATATAACGCCACATCAATTCGTCCGAAATCGACATGATTTTTGCAAATATCACTTCTGGCGCTTCCGCAATACCTATATAGTTACCAAGCGACTTTGACATTTTATTAACGCCGTCCAGGCCTTCCAGTAAAGGCATGGTCAAAACACACTGCTGGCTCTGACCCGCCTGTTTTTGCAGCTCACGCCCCATCAATAGGTTGAATTTCTGGTCCGTACCACCCAACTCCACATCAGCCTTAAGTGCGACTGAATCATAGCCCTGCAACAATGGATATAAGAATTCATGGATAGCAATCGCTTGATTACCTTTAAATCGCTTGGTGAAATCATCACGCTCCAGCATGCGCGCAACGGTATAACTAGCCGCCAATTTAAGCATGCCTGCGGCACCGAGCTCATTAAGCCACTTGGAGTTGAAAACCACCTCCGTTTGTTCTGGCTTAAGAATCTTGAATACTTGTGCAGCATAGGATTTAGCATTCTCCTGCACCTGCTCTGCCGTTAAAGGCGGACGCGTAGTGCTTTTCCCGGTTGGGTCGCCGATCATGCCGGTGAAATCACCAATCAAAAATAACACATGATGACCAAGCTCCTGAAATTGACGCAGCTTATTGATGAGCACAGTGTGACCTAGATGCAGGTCTGGCGCAGTTGGATCAAAACCCGCTTTAATTCTAAGCGGTTTACCTTTTTTAAGCTTTTCTATTAATTCCGCCTCGATTAAAAGCTCATCCGCCCCTCGCTTAATCACTGCAAGCTGTTGGTTAATGTCAATATTCACGTCTTTTACATCCTTAAACTATATTATTTTTTACAGCTCATTTACTTGTTTTAATTAAGTTTTCTGTTAGTATTTGGGGCCGTATCAAATTTTAAAAGGTAAGCCCGTGGATATTAACGAGCTCAATCAAAGCAATTCAACTCAAACTTCTATTTTAGCGCAAAACGCAGACAAAGCTGAACGTAAGCTTAAATTACGCTGGATTTTAGCAATCTCATGTTTACCGTTATTTGGTATTTATGCGGCTTTCGGTATTGCACCTCAAACCTTGACGGGCAGCATTTCAACTGAATCAGTAATAGAAGAGATTGCTTTACCTAATACCAGCGAGATTACAAACCCAAGCAATAATGTAGAACAGAATTTTTGGTATAAGGACTCTGTACGTCGTGATGACACCTTACAGAGCGTGTTATCCCGCCTCAACATCCGCAATCGCGATGCGCAAGAATTCATCCGCACCGATCAAACAGCCAGCGAAGTCGCAAAATCACTCGTCCCAGGCAAGCAGATAGAAGCCGAAACAGACCTCGATGGCAATTTAATTACCTTTGAATACCAATTAAATGCCGACCAATTCATCACCATTCGCAAAACTGCTACTGGTTATGAAGCGAATAAATTAACGCGCCAGCTTGAAGTACGCCCTATATTGGGATCGGCAGAAATCAAAAGTTCATTATTTAGCGCTACAGATGACGCCAATATTCCTGATCATGTTGCTATTCAGCTGGCTGACATCTTTGAAAGTGAAATTGATTTTCATACAGACTTACGCCGTGGCGACCACTTTAATGTGATTTACGAAGGCCACTATAACCAAGGTGAACTGCTAAAAACTGGCGACGTTTTGGCGGCGGAGTTCGTCAATGACGGCAAAACTTACCGTGCGGTAGGATACCGTGGACGTGATAACCAAATGCAATATTACACACCGGAAGGCAAAAGCCTGCATAAGTCTTTTTTGCGCTCGCCACTGGAGTTCACCCGCGTAAGTTCCGGCTTTAGCCTGGCACGGTTTCATCCTGTTTTACAACGCATCAGAGCACACAAAGGCGTGGATATGGCAGCACCCACTGGCACTCGTGTCAAAGCTTCCGGTGATGCTGTGGTTGACTTTGTGGGGCAAAAAGGTGGCTACGGCAATGTGATTGTGCTTAAGCACAACAATGGCGTCAGTACTGTATACGGTCATCTTTCGCGTTTTGCCGCCGGGTTGCATCGTGGGGCAAAAGTCGCACAAGGCGAAGTGATCGGCTTTGTTGGAATGACTGGCGTAGCAACTGGCCCACATTTGCATTATGAGTTTTTGCTCAATGGTCAACATCGCGACCCGATGACTGTTGCCTTACCTAAAGCCAACGCAATTGAGGCCAGCAATAAAGCCGGGTTTGATGGCATCAGCAATCAACTTACCACTCAACTTAGACTGCTAGGCACAAGCAACATCGCTGCACTAGATTAGCATATTCATAAACGATATATATTCTTATGGCTGGCGAGCTTTTCATCGGGTTGATGTCGGGCACCAGCCTGGATGGTGTCGATGCAGCGCTTGTTGAGTTCAACAATGAACAGCAACCACGCGTTTTAAATACCCACTTTGTGGCTTATCCAGCCGTATTACGTGCTGAAATTTTAGCACTGCAACACCCCACCGAAAATGAGCTGGAAACAACTGCACTCATGGGTAATACACTGGCAAGGCTATATGCCGATGCCGTCAATCAACTGCTCCATTCAGCTAAACTTTCACCTGGTGCCATTGCTGCCATCGGCTGCCACGGCCAGACGATACGACATCGCCCGGAATTAGGGTTTACGTTGCAAATAGGCAACCCGGCTTTATTAGCCGAACTCACAGGCATTACGGTGGTAGCGGATTTTAGAAGCCGGGACATTGCCGCAGGCGGTCAAGGCGCGCCATTAGTCCCCGCTTTTCACAAAGCGCTTTTCGCACACGATAAAGTCAATCGTGCCGTCATTAATATTGGCGGCATCGCCAACATTACCTACCTTGCACGCACAGGTGAAATATTTGGTTTTGACTCAGGTCCCGGCAACATGCTGCTAGATGCGTGGATTAAGCAGCACCTGAATTTAGATTACGATGCTGATGGCGCCTGGGCCGCTACCGGCAATGTAATTGATCCGCTATTATCCAAGATGCTAACGGATCCTTATTTTTCATTAACGCCTCCCAAAAGTACAGGCCGGGATTTGTTCAACAACAAATGGCTCAATGCACACTTAACCAACAATAGTTATCAGCCCAATGATGTAGCACGCACCTTGGTAGCGCTTACAGCGCACACTATTCACAATGCACTGATGGAACATTGCGGCACGGTAGATGAGGTGTATTTATGTGGCGGTGGTGCAAAAAACAGTTTATTAAAACGCCATCTGCAAGCACTGTTAGGCAACATAGCACTCTCAATCACCGATGACTTGGGAATTCATATTGATTGGGCCGAAGCCGTAGCATTTGCATGGTTAGCGAAACAATGTTCAGACCGACAAACCGCTAACCTGCCCGAAGTCACTGGCGCAAAGGGTACCCGCATATTAGGAGCAATCTACCAGGCCTAGAAAGCACTAATCGTTCATCAGAATGCATCGATAAAGTATAATCCCTATAAATGACAATTTTAATTGTAGAAATGCTATGAAACAAAAACCTACCAAAGTAACGCTAAATTTCGATAATGGGACAGCGCCTATTGAATTACCAATACTTGCAGGCAGTTTGGGCAATGATGTCATTGATATTAGAACTTTAGGCAAGCAAGGCGTATTTACTTATGACCCAGGCTTTATGTCTACTGCAGCGTGCAATTCCAACATCACGTTTATTGATGGTGAAAAAGGCTTGCTCTACCATCGCGGCTACCCGATAGAACAACTCGCTGAACACTGTGATTATTTGGAAGTTGCCTATCTGTTGATGCATGGCGAGCTCCCAAACGCAGCTGAAAAGAAACAATTTACCGACACCATTAGCGGTAGCACCATGCTGCACGATCAACTCAACAATATTTTCCGTGGATTCAGGCGTGACGCGCACCCGATGGCCGTCATGGTGGGCGTTGTCGGTTCATTATCAGCTTTCTATTTTGACTCCATGGATATTCATGATGCGCAACATCGTGAATTATCCGCACATCGCTTATTGGCTAAAGTACCAACCATTGCAGCATGGAGCTATAAATACAATTTGGGTCAGCCATTTATGTATCCGCAAAATCATCTGAATTATGCGGAAAACTTTATGCACATGATGTTTGCAACACCATGTGAAAAATACGAGCCTAACCCAATTTTAGCAAAAGCTTTTGAACGTATTTTAATCCTGCATGCTGACCATGAGCAGAATGCTTCCACTTCCACGGTACGTCTCGTAGGCTCCAGCGGTGCCAATCCGTTCGCCTGCATTTCAGCTGGTATTGCATCGCTTTGGGGGCCTGCGCATGGCGGCGCCAATGAAGCAACGCTGAATATGCTGGAAGAAATAGGCGATATTTCGCGCATTGGTGAATTTATTAAACGCGCAAAAGATAAAACCGATAGCTTCCGTTTGATGGGTTTTGGTCACCGCGTATATCGCAACATGGATCCACGTGCCGCTATTATGCGCAAGACTTGTCATGAAGTCCTGAATGAACTGGGCCTGAATGATGATCCGATGTTTAAACTCGCAATGGAACTTGAAAAAATCGCGCTGGAAGATGAGTATTTCGTCTCCCGCAAACTTTACCCGAATGTAGATTTTTATTCTGGTATTGTAATGCGTGCGATGGGCATTCCCAACAGCATGTTTACGGCTATTTTCGCAATGGCGAGAACAGCAGGCTGGGTTGCGCAGTGGTCTGAAATGCACTCTGACCCTGAAGCCAAGATTGGCCGTCCGCGCCAGCTTTACACCGGTGAAATAAGGCGTGAGCTTGTGCCGATAGCGAAACGTTAATTAAACTCAACCAGTTATCAATGTAACACTCACAAAAAAGCCAAGCAGAAACTGCTTGGCTTTTTTGATTTACGATACTTCAGCTAGCTGAAGCCGGGCTAAATTACACCGAAAATGATGAGCCGCAGCCACAAGTCGTTTGTGCATTCGGGTTACGAATCACAAATTGAGAGCCTTGCAGACTATCTTGATAATCAATTTCTGCGCCCATTAAATATTGCAAGCTCATCGGGTCAATTAATAAAGTCACGGTGTCTTTTTGCACTTGTGTATCGTCCTCATTCACCTCTTCTTCAAAAGTGAACCCGTATTGGAAGCCAGAACAACCACCACCACTTACGAACACGCGTAATTTAAGATCTGGTGAACCTTCTTCTTCAATCAACTCTTTAACTTTTTTAGCCGCATTATCGGTAAAAATTAAAGGTGAAGGGATATCTACGTCTTGTGTATCTGCTACTGTACTCATGTTGTACTCCTAAATTTTTCAATAAATCCGTTGTGCCACTGTAGGCCAATGTGGCCAATCCACGCAATGACTAACATTTTTGCTTTGAGCTTATTCCGTATGGTCACCCAAATATACCAGCTTACCTTCAATGACTGCCCCCGTATGCATCTCCAGGGAGTTGTAATACACATCGCCTGTTATACGCGCCTTGGTTTGTAACTCAATAAACTGGTTTGCTTTAACTGGGCCAACCACCGTGCCATTAATAACAACTTTTGAAGCGGTAATAGCACCCTCTATACGACCATGCTCACTAAGTATTAGTGTGCTTGGATTGTCATTTGGTTCAGTAATGGCACCAAGTACCGTACCATCAATACGTAAACCGCCGGAAAAATGGATATTACCTTCAACGCGTGTTTCCGCTCCAATCAGGGTATCAATACTATTTTGGACTCTATTACTTTTCTTAAAAAACACATTGATTCCTTTCGCCTTAGCGATTTGCCAACCCACTACTTCTATTAAGTAAAATTATCATTAGTCACCGCTTGACATTCAGCATATTCTTATAAAAAATCAAATCTTCCTTGATATGTATATTTTCATCCTGCACGCTATTCAACTCTTTCGTCAAATTGCTTTGAGCTGCCTGCTCAATTTGCAATTGGCGCTCGACTTGAATAATCTTGGTATGCAAGTTTTGATTTTCAAGTGTAGCCTGCCGAAACTTTTCATGGATATTTTCGCCGCCTGTAAGTTGCCAATAGGCAAATGAATACCCTAACACCACATACAGCGCGGTAACACTCCATTGAAAATACCATGGACGCTTGGAACGTACTGCAACCTGCTTTGCAGTTAATCCAAAATGCCTCCGAATGCGTCTTCTAACGGGTTTCATTCAATAGCGTTCCGCTTTGGAAGTTGTGCCGCTACGGCAATAGCGGCACAACTTCCAATCCGGCAGTTTCCGGTAAGTTAAACATAATATTCATATTCTGCACAGCCTGGCCAGCAGCACCTTTTACCAAATTATCCTGCACCACCACCAGTGTTAAATAACCGGTTTGTGCTTGTTTATGTAAAGCAATACGCAATTGGTTTGATCCGCGAACTGAACGGGTTTCCGGCAAGCTTCCCGCCGGCATCACATCTACAAAACGTTCATGCTGATAGCGTTGCTCGTATAAAGCTTGCAAATCTACTGCATTCGCCTTTTCAGACAGTTTAACGTAAATGGTGGACAGCATGCCACGAATCATCGGTATTAAATGCGGTACAAAAATAAATTGCAAGTCGGCGCCCGCCATCTGGGTGAGCTGTGCATGAATTTCCGGATGATGACGATGACCTGCCACGCCGTACGCTTTCATGCTATCGCTTGCTTCTGCGAACAGCGTCGCCACTTCGGCCTTTCTGCCCGCACCGGAAACACCGGATTTAGAATCTGCAATTATCGGCGCAGAAAAATCAATAAAACCCTGTTCCAGCAGCGGGGCCAAGCCAAGCAATACTGTTGTCGGGTAACAGCCCGGATTACCAATTACCTGAGCTGATTTAATTTTATCGCGATAAAGTTCAGGAATGCCATAAACAGCATTACTCAAAATATCAGGGCAGCTATGCGGCATTTTGTACCACTTCTCAAAAACCGCTTTATCTTGCAACCGGAAGTCCGCCGCCAGATCAATGACCTTCACATTCGCATCCAACAAGGCCTGCGCCTGGCTCATGGCAACACCATGCGGCGTTGCAAAAAACACCACATCACAAGTACTTAAATTTGAACTGGCTGGGTCGGTAAAGGCTAAGTCAACATAACCCCGCAAGCTGGGGAACATATCCGCTACCGGCAAACCGGCTTCTCCACGTGAGGTAATTGCCGTCAATTCCACATGCGGATGTACCGCCAACAGACGCAACAACTCCACACCAGTGTAGCCGGTACCACCAACGATACCTATTTTTATTTTTTTAATTGCCATATTGTTTAGAAAAACTCATTGTTCAGATTATAAGCCCACTATCTTTTTCATCCAATAAAAAAGGCCGCCAAAGCGACCTTTTTATATTCACCCGCTAAAGCATTAGCGTTTAGAGAATTGTTTACGACGGCGCGCTTTGCGTAGACCAACTTTTTTACGCTCAACTTCACGTGCATCGCGTGTCACGAAACCTGCATGTGACAAGGCGCTTTTTAACGCTGCATCATAGTCAATCAAAGCACGTGTAATACCATGACGTACTGCACCTGCTTGACCAGACTCACCGCCACCAATCACATTTACCATGATGTCGAAGCTAGCTGTATTGTTAGTTAACTCTAGTGGTTGACGCAAAATCATGCGTGATGTCACACGTGAGAAATACTCGTCAACTGGCTTGTCATTAACAATGATGTTGCCTTTACCAGATTTCAAGAACACGCGCGCTACTGAGCTTTTGCGGCGGCCTGTACCATAATTATATTTACCAATCATTTTTTATCCTTAGATGGTCAATGTTTGCGGTTGTTGTGCCGCATGGTCATGCGTACTGCCAGCATAAACCTTCAATTTTTTGATCATTGCATAACCTAAAGGACCTTTAGGCAACATGCCTTTTACTGCTTTTTCCAATGCACGACCTGGGAAACGATCTTGCATTTTTGAGAATGTTGTTGTGCTGATACCACCTGGATAGCCAGAGTGGCTATGGTAAAGCTTGCCATCAGCTTTATTACCAGTCACTTTTAATTTGTCTGCATTAATCACGACAATATAATCACCAGTATCAACGTGAGGCGTATAAATGGTTTTATGTTTGCCGCGTAAACGGTGTGCAACTGCGCTAGCTAAACGGCCTAGCACCAGGTCTGTGGCATCAACCACAAACCAGTCGCGCTTCACTTCATGTGATTTTGCTGAAAAGGTTTTCATCGTGTTACCAATACTATGAGCTAAAAAAATTAAGAGGCGGATTTTATGCCAAAGCAATACGTTCTGTCAAACACAATTACATTGCTAATTGTGTTTTTTACTAAATTTATCAATACAGATACTTAAAATCATCACATCGGTTGCCATTGACACATACTATGTGTTCACTCATGCCGCAGATATTTAGAATTAAACTACTAATTTATTCAGAATCTTATAAAACCAATAATAGCACACCAAATGTAATACATACCAAAAGCATTTGGCGACAGATGATGCCCATAACAATTTGAAAATAAACATATTATGGGACTTAATCTACATTCGCGACTGGCAAGTAAAAATCAAAAAAGAAAAATGCTAAATAATATAGAGTGGAATTAACCTGATTATAGGTAAGACATCAAGATAAGACCGGCCATAAATGCCAGCCGTAAATGTTGGCCAAATAATGTGCACCCACACCCGCAAATACCGATAATCCAAACCAGTTATTGCCTAAAAAGGCTTTAAAGCAGTTTTTTCTGTCGCGTGCTTTTATTAAAAAGTAATGATAAACAGCAACACCGGTAGCTAATACCAGCCCCGCGTAGTACGCACCCCCCATCGACAACTGATAGCCTGCGATTACCAATAACAATAGAGTAATGGCATAGCTTAGCATCACCGCAACAACATCAAAGCGGCCAAAAGTAATTGCAGAAGACTTGATGCCGATTTTCAAATCATCTTCACGATCCACCATGGCATATTCAGTATCATAAGCAATTGCCCAAAACACATTTGCCAATAACAAAACCCATACAACTTTAGGAATATCGTTATTAATGGCAGCAAAAGCCATGGGAATACCAAAGCCAAAAGCGATACCTAAATACGCCTGCGGCATTGCAAAAAATCGCTTGGTTAATGGATAGGTAACTGCTAAAAATAACGCCAGAACCGATAATTTGACTGTCAGGATATTCAGCAGATTCACCAATCCGAATGCTACTAAACTTAAAGCTGCTGCCAATAGATATGCCTCTTTTTTACTCACCTCATTATTGGGCAAAGGGCGATATTGCGTACGTTCAACCAGGCCATCAAACTGGTGGTCAGCAATATCGTTCATAACGCAGCCTGCACTACGCATTAGCACCGTACCTGTGACAAATAACAGCACTATGATCCAATCCGGCTTGCCATGGCCTGCAATCAGCAATGCCCACAAAGTTGGCCATAGCAGCAGCAAAATACCAATCGGCTTATCTAAACGCATTAAACGTTCATAGATATCTATTTTTTTGCTTATTTCCGTTAGGTTCATTACATTAATTCAGGCTTTAAAATAATGGTATTCATTTATGCACTGGCGACCAGGTGCGGTAAAAAAACCTCGGTGACCATTATGTTAGCGCAGTTCAAACTAAATACAGAACGTCGCGCCCATAAAAAAGCGGGCTTATCCATCAGGTATCGCGCAGCTCTACGATATAAAGCGTGATTAGGTGACAATTTTTTGTAACTGAGTGGTGTACGCTTTACTTTGGGATTTGCAAATAAAACCGCACCCAGCGGTTTATTGCCTAACATGCCCAACCTACGCCATTCTCCGTATAAGCTTTTACGTGGCAAAATACTTTGTGCAAATACAACAGGCAGATCGTTACCATACAGCAATACTTCACGTCGCAAGACAGTATTATCTGTTGCCAGATGCAATAAATCAGCCTCTTCTTGCGTTGACTTTGCATATTTAACCATTAGCGAGTTAACAGAAAAATTACTATATTGCTGCTGAAGCCGCACGGTAAGTGAGCCTTTTTCTATCAGCCAAACGTGATAAGGGTGACTTAAAAACGGCTTTACAAGCCAATGATGACGAGTTTGCGAGGATGTTTTATCAATTTTCACATCGTGAATTATCGCACAGAGCTACAAGTTTCACAGTAAACGCCAAGGGCGTTTACTGTGTTCTTTCCTTCTTGATTTTTTTGCTACTTACTAATTCTCAGTCGCAACCACCCGATTAAACTTTTGCCAACTCACCCGCACTGCTCATCCACCTATCCAAATGCTGCTCAACCTCAGCCGGATATTGTTTTAACAGCTTGTCGGCCACACTCTTTGCCGCTTCCAGTAAATCTACATCACGCTCCAAATCGGCAATTTTTAGCATGGGCACCCCGCTTTGGCGCACACCTAGCAGCTCACCCGGGCCGCGTATGTGAAGATCGGCCTGTGCAATTGCGAAACCGTCACTGCTTTCATAAATCACCTTGAGTCGCGCGCGTGCGGTTTCTGAAAGTTTGTTTTGGTAGAGCAGAATACAGGTGCTTTTTGCCGCACCGCGCCCGACGCGGCCACGTAGTTGATGCAACTGTGACAGCCCCATGCGCTCAGCATGTTCGATAACCATTAGACTAGCATTCGGCACATCTACTCCGACTTCTATGACCGTCGTTGCTACCAAAAGCTGCAATTCACCGGCGCTAAAAGCGGCCATCACCGCCTGCTTTTCCGTGGGTTTCATGCGCCCATGCACCAGGCCTACCTGCAGCTCCGGGAACTCATTTTGCAGCAGGGAAAAAGTATCATTCGCGGTAGCTAACTGTAACGCTTCGGATTCTTCAATCAGCGGGCACACCCAATACGCCTGGTTGCCTTGTAAACATGCCTCACGCACGCGCTGCAATATTTCATCACGCCGGGTATCGGAAATTAATTTAGTCACGACAGGCGTGCGCCCTGGCGGCAATTCGTCTATCACTGAAACATCCAGATCTGCATAATAACTCATGGACAAGGTGCGCGGTATAGGCGTTGCGCTCATCATCAATTGATGCGGTTCCGGCTGGCCTTTTTGCCGTAAAGCCAGGCGCTGGTGCACCCCGAACCGATGCTGTTCATCAATGATGGCCAAGCCTAAATTCTTGAACTTTACTGCCTCCTGAAACAAAGCGTGCGTGCCGACCACTAATTGCGCATTACCATCGGCAATAGCTGCAAGCGCAGCATCACGGTCTTTTTTACTTTGGCTGCCCGTCAGCCATGCTATTTGAATATTTAACGGTGTAAGCCAGCCCAGCATTTTGCGGTAATGTTGCTCGGCAAGAATTTCAGTGGGTGCCATGAGCGCCACTTGCCAATTGTTTTCTATGCTCTGCAATGCGGCCATGCAGGCAACTATGGTTTTGCCGCTGCCGACATCACCCTGCAAAAGTCTTTGCATCGGGTGCGGCTGCGTTAAATCACGCTCAATTTCCAGAGCGACTTTTTGCTGCGCCAGCGTTAATGCAAACGGCAGGCTTTTTAACAGTGCCGTCACCAAACGTTTTGAAGGGCTAAATTGTGGCGCACTCACACTGCGCCGTCGTGCATAGTGTTTGCGCATGGAAATCTGTTGCGCCAGTAGCTCGTCAAAAGCCAATCGCCGCCAATGAGTTGTAGATTTGTTTTCCAGGGCTTGTAAATCAACATCTGGCGTTGGGTGATGCAATGCCTGCAAACTTGCTGCAAAACTAGGCAAATGCATGTTTGCATACACACTGGCGGGCATGGTTTCGGCTAGACTACCCTGAGCTAACGCTATGCTTATCGCCTTACGTAAACTAGGTTGGGTAAGACCCGCCACAGTAGGATAGACCGGCGTCAATGTTTCTGCCACCTCGGTTTTCTCACTCACGGCCTTACAGGTAGGGTGCACCATCTCATAGCCAAAAAACCCGCTGCGCACCTCACCGTACACCCGCAACTTTGTACCGACTTTAAGCGCAGCTATTTGGCTGGGGTAAAAATGCAAAAAACGCAAGGTGAGCTGGCCACTTGCGTCTTCCAATCTTGCAATGAGTGCTTTACGCGGTTTATAAGTCACTTCCACGTGGACAATCTCGCCTTCCACCTGTGCTGATTCACCCGCGCGCAGGTCGCGGATTGCAGCAATGTGCGTTTCATCTATATACCGCAGCGGCAAGTGCAGCAGCAATGCCTGAAGATTGGTAATGCCGAGTTTAACCAGATTGGCAACCAGAGGCTTACTGAAGACTTTGATTTCAGTCAGTTGGCGCATACCCACTAGTGACTTTTAACCATACCGTGTATTCAGGTAATTGCCGCGCTACTGACGCATACAGCCTATAAAACTATCACGCCATCAGCTTCAATCAATGCGCCGCGCGGCAATGATGCAACACCCACGGCAGCGCGCGCCGGGTAAGGTTGGCTGAAATACTCCGCCATAATGGTATTCACCAAAGTAAAGTGCGATAAATCCGTTAAAAAGATATTCAACTTAACAACATCGGCCAGACTGCCGCCAGCAGCTTCAGCCACTGCTTTTAAATTGGTAAATACCCGATGCACTTGCGCTTCAATACCCTCTACCATTTGCATAGTGGCTGGGTCCAAGCCAATTTGGCCTGATAGATACACAGTGCTCCCTACTTTAACCGCTTGTGAATAAGTGCCAATTGCAGCTGGTGCGCCCTGGGTTTGAATAATTTGTTTTGTATTAGATTGAGTTGTCATAATTAAAAATCACTACTTTGTTAAAAATTTTGGGTTCACTGCAAATTAAAAAGCTCACTACACAGTATGCAACAGTGCCTACTGCGAACTAGATTTGCCATTAGCGCCTTTACCATTGGTGACAATATTGCCTTTGGTGCGGTTAATGCGCACTACATCCGGTATTTTACGTAAGCCACGCATTAAATCCGCCAAATGTACGCGATTTTTCACCTGTACCGTGAAATATAAATTAGCGTAAGCGCTGCCATCAGCTTCCTCTACGCTTACGTTATCAATGTTGGAGCCTGCATCTGCAATACCAGCCGCGATTTTAGCCAGCATACCGGGCTGGTTTGCCACCGTTAAATTAAGATTGGTTTTAAATAAACGCGTACTTTCCGGCTCCCACTCTACATCCAGCCATTTATCCGGGTCCAGTTTAAATTTACGTACACTTGGGCAATCATGCGTATGAATCACCAGCCCTTTATCCTTGTTAATAAAACCAAGAATCGGGTCACCTGGAATTGGCCGGCAGCAAGGTGCAAACTGCACGGCCATGCCTTCAGTACCGCGGACGGTAATGGTATCCAATGATTTAGCCGGCAACTTGGTATGCTTTTCCAAATGACCATTCGTAGTCGCTATCAACTGGTGCGCTACCATGACGTTTTGACGTTTACCCAGACCGATTTCGGACAAAATTTCTGATTTCTTTTTAACACCATAATCACGTATCAGTTTTTGCCAGTTTTCATCTGATATCTGCTTGGGATCCACATGCAAAGCACGCAACGCCTGGTTTAACATGCGCTCGCCAATCTGTGCTGATTCCGTAGATTGCTGTGATTTCAAAAAGTGGCGTATGTGCGCCCGTGCGCGTCCCGTGACTACATAATTCAGCCAGGCCGGATTAGGTTTTGCGAGTGAACCGGTAATAATTTCAACATGGTCACCGTTATTTAGCTCTGTGCGCAACGGTGCCAGCTCGTGGTTGATACGCACGGCAACACAGCTGTTACCAATATCCGAGTGAACAGCATAAGCAAAGTCAACCGCAGTTGCCCGCTTGGGCAATGCCAGGATTGTTCCCTTAGGCGTGAACACATAGACCTCATCAGGAAACAAATCAATTTTGAGATGTTCCAGAAAATCAAGCGAATCTGCACTTTCACTTTGAATATCCAGCAAGCGCTGTAGCCATTGATGCGTTTGCTGCTGCAGCGCAGTAAGCTGAGCATCACTGGATTTATACAACCAGTGTGCAGCCACACCGGCATCGGCAATGTTATGCATATCCGCACTGCGAATCTGCACTTCTATAGGCGTACCGAATGGGCCTAGCAGCGTCGTGTGTAAAGACTGGTAGCCGTTGGCCTTGGGAATTGCGATGTAGTCCTTGATTTTACTTGGGATCGGTTTATACAGCGCATGCAATGCGCCTAACGCCAGGTAGCAGCTGGGTAAATCCTTAACAATGACTCTAAAGCCATAAATATCATATACCTGTGAAAATGGCGTCGCTTTGCTCGTCATCTTCTTGTAAATACTATAAAGATGTTTCTCTCGCCCGGTGACTTCGGCTTCAACATTGAAAGCCTTCAGCTGCTGCTGAATAGACTCCAATACCTTGCTAATGACTTCTTTGCGGTTGCCGCGGGCCGCCATAACAGCTTTGGAGATGGCATTAAAACGCATTGGGTACAGGTATTGAAAACTCAAATCTTCCAGCGCCTGATAAATCGTGTTCAATCCCAACCGATTCGCTATTGGCGCATAAATATCCAGTGTTTCTTTAGCAATCAGCTTCTGCTTTTCCGGCCGCATCGCATCGAGTGTTTGCATATTATGCAAACGGTCAGCCAGTTTTACCAGGATCACCCGCACATCCTGCGACATCGCGAGCAGCATTTTGCGGAAATTCTCCGCCTGCGCCTCACTTGCACTTTGAAACTCGATTTTATCGAGCTTGGTAACACCGTCTACCAGCTCGGCAACCTGCTGCCCGAATTTTTCTTTTATATCCAGCGTTGTGATTGAAGTATCTTCCACCACATCGTGCAGCAATGCTGCCAATATTGTGGGTACATCCATATGCAAATCCGCCAGAATACAAGCGACGGTCACTGGATGCGTAATATATGGCTCACCGGTTTTACGTACCACCCCTTCATGGGCGTGGTATGCATAACGGTAGCCATCCCAGATCTGCTCGATATCCTGAGGTTTAAAATACTGCTTGAGGCGTATGCTTAGGGCAGAGTCCTCGCTGTCCGCAGGCAGCAAGGGAGCCGAACTTGACTTTGATAATTCCGCTTTGAGATTGGTTGCGGCTTTTGGCATGACATTACCACTACTTGCGCTAGATAATTAATTTAAAGTAACAATTTCTAACGCACGACACTAGGCGTGTCCACGCATTAGAACTTCTACCCCTACTTTACCGGCAGCAATTTCCCGCAGTGCAATCACGGTACATTTGTCACGCGTGTTTTGTACATTCACTAGCGGTTCCGCTCCATTATGTAACTGACGCGCGCGATAAGCTGCCACTAAAGTTAATTCGAAGCGATTTGGAATTTTTTCCAAGCAATCATCTACTGTAATACGAGCCATGATGGTATTTCCTGTTAATCTATTGTTAAGTGAGAATCAATGGGCAAAACGCCCATTAGGTAAGTGTTTCAATCAAAGTAGCGTAACGCTGCAACTGCGACGCCGTGACAAGCCGTTGTGCACGAATGATGGCGCGAATGTCCTGCAACGCTACATCAAAATAGTTGTTGATTGTAACATAATCGAACTCTCCCACGTGGCGCATTTCTTCACGTGCCGCAGCAACCCGCCTGGAAATTGTCTCCTGGCTATCTTGCCCCCTGTTATTGAGTCGCTGCTCCAAGGTTTCTATGGATGGCGGCAATACAAATATACTGATTGCATTCGGGAACAGACGGCGTACCTGCTGGGCGCCCTGCCAGTCTATTTCTAAAATTAGATCGTAGCCCGCCCGCAATGGTTCATCTACTGCTGATTGTGATGTGCCATAGCGCGCGCCATGCACATATGCACTTTCCAAAAATTGCGCCTCACCCAGCATGGCTAAAAATACAGGCTCGTCCACAAAATAATAATCAACACCATTTTCTTCGCCCGGCCTGGGTTTGCGCGTTGTGTGTGAAATAGAAAGCTTCAAATTTGCATCTTCTGCCAACAATGCCTTGATCAGGCTGGTTTTACCCGCGCCAGACGGAGCCGAAATGACAAAAAGGTTGCCTAACATCATATAATTAATACCAATCTAAATTTGCAAAATACTAGAAACCGACCATGGTTCATCAGCTCAACTTTGCATAATTTTTTACTTACCAAAAGATTATTCTAAGCCAATTCAAGAACATTGGTCTCCTTATTGTTTTAATTGAGTATTGCTACTCTATATTCTGAATCTGTTCGCGCATCTGTTCTATCAGCACTTTTAATTCCATCGAAACCTGTGTCGTTTGCACGGACACTGATTTTGAACCCAAAGTATTGGCTTCGCGATTAAGCTCCTGCATCAAAAAGTCCAGACGTTTACCTGCGGGTGCATCGCTATTCAAAATACGTTTTACTTCTGACACATGTGCGGTTAGCCTGCTGAGTTCTTCGTCTACATCAATGCGTTGTGCGAACAAAACCAGCTCCTGCGCGATACGTTCCTGGTCTATTGTTTTCAGTGTCTCCTGTAATTTAAGCTCCAATTTAGCCTGATACTCTTTATTTAACAAAGGCAACAAAGGCTTTACTTTTGCAACCAGCGCTTCAATTTGAGCGAGCCTATCCAAAATCAGGACTTTCAATTTTTCACCTTCACGCACACGTGAAGCGTTGAGGTCCTGCAGGCCTTGCTGCACTAATTTTTTAATATCTTCCATCAGTGAGTCATGGCTTAATTCATCATGTAGCACTACGCCCGGCCAGCGTAAAATATCCGCCACGCTGAGCGGGCGACTTTGCGGGAAAAACGCTTGTGTTTTGGTTTGCATGGCTGCTAATTGCTGCATTAACTGCTCATCCAGCTGCGGCGCTTGGCTAGATTGCACGCGTTGCATAAGATTGATTTTACATTCAACTTTACCACGGCTTAAATAGCTCCCAATCAACTCTCTAATGGCCGGTTCAAAGCTTCTTAAAGTTTCATCCAGCTTAAAATGCAAATCCAAATAACGGCTATTCACCGCGCGCAGCTCCAGTACGAGCGTAGCATTTTCTATAGGCTGCTCCAGTGCTGCAAAACCTGTCATGCTAGAAGTCATGTAAATTTTTCCTAATCAAACAAAATATAAAGTGGGATTTTTATAATGGGTTCCAATGTTATCAAACACTAGCTACTTCATACGACAATAACGCATGAAGATTGCTAAAAACGTGCCTCAAAGCATACATTTCCAGCAATATCCCAATCAAAAAACTTTAATTACAATCAATTACGCGCTATATTGCCTGATAAACTCAAAGTTTGAATGCAAAACTTTGGATGTGAAACCGCGTGTACAAACAATGTATATTAATAGTGGATTATAGTTAAAGAAATCATTAACAAAAGTGTCTATACCTAAGAATTTAGCATTGCCTGCTGGCTACAAATTACAAGATTATGAAATTACAAAAGTCTTGAGTTCTGGCGGATTCAGCTTCGTCTATCTAGCCCATGACAAAGATAAAAATATTGTCGCCATTAAAGAATACCTACCAACATCCATTGCATTACGTGATACAAGTGCCACCGTGCTACCCAATGCGGAAGACGTGGCATTGTTCAGGCATGGTTTAAAATGTTTTTTTGATGAAGGTTTGGCGCTCGCTAAAATCGAGCACAAAAATATCGTACGCGTACTTAATTTCTTCCGCGCCAATGAAACTGTTTACATGGTCATGCAGTACGAACGCGGCAAATCACTGCAAGCCTATATTTTAGATCAACCTGAACCGGTATCTGAAAAATTTATACGACGTGTCTTTAGTGAACTGTCCAACGGCCTGCGTGAAGTGCATACGCAAAAACTATTGCATTTGGACATTAAGCCCGCCAACATTTACATTCGGCTCGATGGCTCCCCGGTTTTACTTGATTTTGGCTCATCACGCCAGGCATTAAGTGAAAATAAGGCAAAAATCTCACCCAGTTATACACCAGGCTTTGCTTCACCTGAGCAATATTTTGATAGAAAACTATTAGGCCCATGGAGCGATATTTATAGTATCGGTGCAACTATGTACTCCTGCTTGACTCGCACTTCGCCATTGGCCGCTAACCAGCGTATTAAAAATGACTTGCTGGCGCCAGCTGTAAAAATCGGAAAAGATCATTACTCCCAGGAATTACTTGAAATTATCGATAGCTGCTTGAATTTGGATTATTTAAAACGCCCGCAGAGCGTATTTTCACTGCAAAAAGCATTATTGGAAACTACACACAAAACACCTAAAAAAACCAGTCTTGTAAATAAGATCGTCAAGGCATTGAACAAGCCAATTTCACTCAATAACAATAAACCATCATGAAATTTACTATTTATCAAAATAGCCGCCAAGGCCCGCGTCCTTATAATCAGGATAGGCTGGCCTACTCCTATAGTAAAGACGCATTGCTGCTGGTCGTTGCAGACGGCATGGGGGGGCACCGCCACGGTGAAATTGCAGCCCAGCTCGCTGTAACCACCATGACTGAGGCATTTCAACGCTTGGCACTGCCTTCGCTCTCAAGTCCTGCTAAATTTTTAATCGAACATATCCAGCAAATTCATGACATGATTGACCAGCTCACGCAAGAGCAGGAAATGCTGGAATCGCCACGCACCACCATCGTTGCTGCTGTCGTGCAACGTGGTATGCTGTATTGCGCACACGTGGGCGATTCACGCCTTTACCACTTCCGCGATGGTCATTTACTCTACCGCACCGAGGATCATTCAGTTGTACAGTCGCTGTACAACAAAGGCATTATCAATAAAGATGAAATGTCTAACCATCCTTATCGCCACAAAGTCTACAGCTGCCTGGGGGGTGATGTACCGCCAAAAATAGAGCTGGCAGATCGACAGGAGCTGGCAGAAGGCGACACCGTTCTATTATGTACTGATGGCGTATGGGGTGCCGTAGCGGATGATCAAATTAAGCATATACTTTACGGCCCGTCAATTTCTGACAATGTGACAGAGTTACTCGATCTGGCAGAATCAGTAAGCCGGGACCAAGGCGATAACATGAGTGCTATCGGCCTGCAATGGGGTGATAGGCTGCATAGCCAATTAGCGGTCTCAACTGTTACCATGCCAATGGGGTTAACTACTACCATCATGAACCCTATCACTCGCACTGATTATGACGGTCAGGCTGACCCTCTTTCAAAACTTGAACTTAGCGATGATGACATTGAAAAAACCATCGCAGAAATTCAACAAGCGTTAAAAAAAACCAAACGCGTTTAACCAACTTTAAAATCTAGGATTTAAACAATGCAAGCCAGCAACACAAGCAACGTCAGACCCAGCCAGCGCGCACTTAATCAATTACGTGACGTCGAAATCATTCGCCATTACACCAAACATGCTGAAGGCGCAGTTCTGGTAAAATTTGGCGACACCCACGTATTATGCACCGCCAGCGTGGATGAAAAAGTGCCCAGTTTTCTTAAAGGCAAAGGCCAGGGTTGGGTCACGGCTGAATACGGCATGCTGCCACGGTCAACCGGTAGCCGCATGGACCGGGAGGCAGCCAAAGGCAAACAATCTGGCCGTACCCAGGAAATCCAGCGTTTAATTGGACGTTCCTTACGCGCCATTATCGATCTGGAAAAGCTCGGTGAACGCAGCATCCAGATTGATTGTGACGTCATTCAAGCCGATGGTGGCACCCGCACTGCCAGCATCACTGGGGCTTATGTTGCATTGCACGATGCTATCTCTACATTGTTAAAAAGCGGTAAAATCAGCGAATCTCCGCTCAAGGATTCTGTCGCTGCCATTTCAGTCGGCGTCTATCAAGGCGCACCTGTACTGGATTTAGACTACATTGAAGACTCGGATTGCGATACTGACATGAACGTTGTCATGACCGGCAACGGCGGCTTTGTAGAAATTCAAGGTACGGCTGAAGGCGAACCGTTTGAGCGTGATGCCATGGATGCCATGCTGGATCTGGCGGCACATGGCATCAAACAACTGACCAGCAAACAAAAAGAGGTATTGAGTGTTTAAAAAGTTAGTGATTGCCACCGGTAACAAAGGAAAACTGCGCGAAATTCAGCATATTCTTGGCGACTTGAAGATTGAAATCATTCCACAATCTGTGTTCAATGTACCGGAATGTGAAGAACCGCACTGCACGTTTATAGAAAATGCGCTCGCCAAGGCACGCCATGCCAGCAAGCATACAGGCTTACCGGCATTGGCGGATGATTCCGGTTTGTGTGTCGATGCGCTGCAAGGCGCACCAGGCGTGCTTTCTGCCAGATATGCCGGTGACCCAGGCGCTGCGAAAGAAAACCAGGACGAGCGTAATAACCGGAAACTGCTTGAAGTATTGGGTACTGAAAAAAACCGCCATGCACACTTTTACTGCGTCATGGTGCTGGTTCGTCACGAGCACGACCCGGAACCTATCATTGCCGAAGGTCAGTGGTTCGGTGAGATTCTGAGCGAATACCGCGGCACCGATGGCTTTGGCTATGACCCTTTATTTCTGGATGCTAAAACCGATAAAACTGTGGCAGAACTGCCTCTGGAGATCAAAAGCCGCATTAGTCACCGTGGACACGCAATGGCTAAATTGCTGCAAAAGCTGGAAAGGCTAAGCCATGAGTAGCAAATGGCCTAAATGGGTGCGTGACGATCATTCAGTCGTTTCATGTACTGAAAAAGTCAAAGTCATGACCGAAAACTTTGATGAAATTAAACAAATCGCGCAAGATGCGCTTGAGGACGGCTTGCTGATGGAAGTGTCCGAACAGCAAATGCGCGATGCCCTGCATCAACTTGTAGACTCCCTAGTGAATCCCTACAAAAGGTGAATCCCTATAAAAAAAATCATTGAAATCAAACCTGCGGCTTCATTTAATCCCGAACCCATCGATACTTTAGCGCCGCTTGTAGGTGCCGCTACGCTTTCCGGTTTAAGCAATCCTCCACCGCTTTCGCTTTACATTCATATCCCATGGTGTGTACGTAAATGTCCTTATTGTGACTTTAACTCCCATGAAAGTCGCCATAAAAACGGTGAAATTCCTGAAGCGGCCTATGTCGATGCATTGATTTTAGACCTGGAATTGGCTACCCAGAAAATTTGGGGTCGAAAAATCAAAAGCGTGTTTTTCGGTGGCGGCACCCCTAGCCTATTTTCGCCTGAGTCGATTGATAGGATCCTGAGCCAGGTACGCACACTCACACCGCTTGAATATGACGCTGAAATTACGCTGGAAGCAAATCCCGGCACCGTTGATACCGCGCACTTTGAAGGTTACAGGCAGGCGGGGGTGAACCGGCTGTCTCTGGGCATACAAAGTTTTAATGCAGAACATCTTAAGGCGCTGGGACGTATTCATGACGATAAACAGGCGATATCTGCCGCTGAACTAGCGCTCAAAACCTTCGAGCGCGTGAATTTTGACGTAATGTATGCATTACCGAACCAAACTTTAAATGACGCCATGCAAGATGTAAGACAAGCGCTTGCATTAGGCCCTGATCATTTATCGTTCTATCATTTAACGCTGGAACCGAACACGCCATTTCATCGCACGCCACCTAGCCTGCCCGATGATGACACCAGCAGCGACATACAAATTGAAATTGAAACGCAGCTGGCACAGCATGGTTATGATCATTACGAAACCTCAGCCTTTGCCAAAAGCGGCAAAAAAGCCAGACATAACCTGAATTATTGGCAATTTGGCGACTATTTAGGTATCGGTGCCGGTGCACATAGCAAACTTAGTTACCACGACAAGATCACACGTGAAACACGCAGCAAGCACCCTAAAGCCTACATGGAACAAGCTACTCAAGGCAACGCCGTTGAACGCGTATGGAACATCAGCCAGGATGAGCTAGGCTTTGAATTTATGATGAATGCGCTGCGACTGACTGAAGGCGTACCGTTAAATTTATTTCAGCAGCGCACAGGGCTGAATTTGCTCACACTTGAAAATGCAATTAGAGCCGCACAAAACAAAGGACTGCTCACCTTGCAACATGAGCGCATACAGCCCACTCTATTAGGGCAACGCTTTTTGAATGAATTACTGGAGTTGTTTTTAGATTAAATCTAATAAAAATTTACACTTTCTCCATCAAGATTCTAGCGCCAGTTTCTCACGTGCATCCAGATTGCCGCGCAGGAACATGATATCTTCAATAACGTCTACGCTGAACCCCGCGCGCTCACCATTGCGATTATCCGTTAACAACTGGTCTAAATAATTTTTTGTCTGCGCAATTTTTTTCGCTTCTTTTGAACATTCAGCCCACATCGCGGTGACCTTATCAACAATATAGTCATACTCCTCTAGGCTAGTGGCTTCAAAAACAGGTGTATTTGTCTCGCTGCCTGATAATTTCTCCCAGCGTGGAATCGCAACATTAAAGGTCCGGTGCAATTGTTTCGCGCTCTGTAAAAAGGCCTCTTTTTGGTTGGTACTCCGGTAAATATCCAGCAAGTACAGCCAATGCTGTAATGCTGTTTTAGGCGCAGTTTCAATATGCTTATTCAATAACTGGATCGCATCATCTTCCTTGCCCAAATTAAAGTAAATCTTAGCCTGCTCCAATATCAGTTCATCTTCATCTTTACCCGCCTGCACCTCTACAGTCGCAGCATCCGGTGACGAAACATTGCTTAATACGCCCTTTGCCGACTCCATAGCTGGCAACACGGATGTCGAATGCAAATCAGAACGCTTTTCAAAAAACGTATTTTTTTCTAATGGCCTAATTGTATGGGTTGCGGCAAACCTGATTTTTTCTGCCTGTCTGCGTGTATATAGATTTAAACCTACAAATAGACCGACAGCTAAAAATATTGCCGCCACGGGTACCAGCAATTTGATATAGGCAGTTTGTTCCCAGGAAGATGATGCTCTTAACGCATTAACTACAGCCGGGCGCATGCCGCTATTTTTTAAGCTGCTATTTTCAGCATGCGCAGGTGTGACGACGCGCTCCATTGTTTGCGGTTTTTTTACTGATTTCTGCTCAACCGCTGCAGCAACCGGTACCACCGGCACTTTTAGAGCCGCGCTTTCAACAAGTTGAATTAATTTTGTTTTCAATGCTGCAAATATCTGCTGCAAATCCGCCAGTTTTGCATTTAATGCATCTAAATTTTCTTTAAAAATAGCATTTCTTTTGACAAGGCTGTCATAACCCGCTTGCAATTCTTCACTTACGGCTAGGTTTTCAGTTGAACTGACTGCATGGCTAGTATTTGATATCGGTGGTGTGAGTTTACGTTTTCCCTTTTTTGACAGCGCTTTAATGCTCGGAATAAGTACGGTGCTTTCCTGATCAAAAGCTGCAGCGGGATTTAAATCGGGTTGGTTTTCAGAATTTAATTTGATGGCAGCTGCAGCAAATTGTTGCTGCATATATTTGTCATGCGGATAAAACAAACGTGCCAAGTCGTTGATACTCTCGCCGGCCTGCATTGGCCATGGCATGGCAGACTGGGATTGAGAACTTACTTCAGCAAACAGCAGGGGACTATGTAGCATCGCTATTAACATCAGCACCAACATTGTCATTTGTTGACTTGCCATGTAAGTTCGCATATTCAACTCATTTCTGTTTTAGCCCGTGCGATTGCAGCCTTGACCTGTACAGGGGCTGTACCACCTATATGGTTGCGGCTGTGAAGTGAACCTTCCAGTGTTAACACTGCATAAACATCTTCAGTAATTTCTGATGCAAATTGCTGTAAAGTAGCCAGTGGCAGGTCACTTAAATCTACCTTTTGATCTACCGCATGGCGTACGGCAAGCGCTACGGCCTCATGTGCATCCCTGAAAGGCATGCCTTTTTTCACAAGATAATCTGCCAGATCTGTTGCTGTTGCAAAACCTTCCTGTGCAGCTTGGCGCATGTTTTCTTTATTCACGCTAATGCCGCGCATCATGTCGGCATAAATTTCCAGCGTTACCAGCAAAGTGTCTGCCGTATCAAATAAGGGCTCCTTGTCTTCCTGGTTATCCTTGTTATAAGCAAGCGGCTGACCCTTCATCAAAGTAAGCAATGCCGTTAAATGGCCATACACTCTTCCGGTTTTGCCACGCACCAGCTCCGGCACATCCGGGTTTTTCTTTTGCGGCATGATAGATGACCCAGTGCAGAAACGATCGGCAATATCAACAAACGCAAATCTTGGCGAACTCCATAAAATAAGCTCTTCAGACAATCGTGATAGATGCATCATTACTACAGAAGAAGCAAAAGTAAATTCGATGGCAAAATCACGGTCTGAAACAGCATCAAGCGAGTTCTCGCATACTCCGGCAAAACCCAGCGCCGCACGCACTTTTTCACGGTCTATCGGATAACTGGTGCCCGCCAGTGCAGCTGCACCTAACGGTAATTGATTAATTCTCTTCCCGCAATCCTCAAAACGGGTGACATCCCGTTTTAACATTTCGTAATAAGCCATTAAGTGATGACCAAATGTCACCGGCTGTGCTACCTGCAGATGTGTAAAACCTGGCATTACCGTGTCAAAATGCGCTTCGGCCAAATCAAGCAAGCTTTTTTGCAGCTTTACCAAGCCGTCAATCACATGCTGGTTAGTTGCACGCAGCCAAAGCCTGACATCCGTCGCCACCTGATCATTACGGCTTCTCCCGGTATGTAAGCGCTTACCTGCATCGCCGATTTTGTCCGTCAGTCGTTTTTCGATATTGAGATGCACATCTTCCAGATCCAGCAGCCACTCAAATTGTCCGGCTTTGATTTCTTCTGAAATTTCAAGCAGGCCTTTTTCTATCGCATTAAAATCCTGCTGCGAAATAATGCCTTGCTCGCTCAACATCTGCGCGTGGGCGATGGATCCCTGAATATCATACATCGCCAATCGATGGTCAAAGCCTACCGATGCCGTGTATTTTTTTACCAGCTCTGCCACCGGTTCGTTAAAACGTCCTGACCAGCTGGTATCTTTTTTATTGAGCGCGCTTGTTTTTTGTGTCACTTTACTTTGCCTATCTATTTAAACTTTGTCTTTGACGACTGTATACTTTCATGTGTAAGTATAATGCAAAACAAATGTTTTTAAGATACAGCGACTTAAACAAGGCAACCCCTACGCCAATAAAATTAACATGAAAACCGCCAGCCGCTTACCCAATATGCGCAATTTAGGTATTGCGCTACGTATACTTATCATCGTAAATGCCGCGCTGGCGTTAGTGGCTTATACGTTAAGCGCGAACTTGATTGATTTCCCCCGGCAAATTTCCACTATTTCAACACTTGCTCAGCCCATATTGTTAACCAGCTTATTTTTGCTATATGGCTGCTACCCGCTACTCAGAAAATTACCCTATCAGCAAGGCGTCACCGCAGTTATGGCGCTAGTGTTATTCAGCGCCACAGGGATACATGGCTTTTTTGCCCAGTTCTGGGTTTTTAGTGATTTACCCTCGCTGTCGCGCGTACTGTTTTGTGCATTTATTATCAGTACGATAACGCTATATTATTTTAACTTGCATCATCGCGCTTATTCACCAGCAGTGAGCGAAGCGAGATTGCAGGCGCTGCAAGCACGCATACGCCCACACTTTTTATTTAATAGCTTAAATGCAGTGCTATCGCTCATACGCAGCCAGCCCAAGCAGGCTGAAACCGCCTTGGAAGACATGGCGGATTTATTTCGCGTGTTAATGGCTGATAATCGCGACCTGGTGCCGCTTGCGCAGGAAATTGCCTTATGCCGGCAATATCTGGCTCTGGAAAAGCTGCGCCTGAATGAGCGCTTAATCGTGCAATGGCAAATTGATGATATGCCACCGGATGCACTTATTCCACCACTGATACTGCAGCCACTGATTGAAAATGCGGTATATCATGGTATTGAACCTCTGGCCAACGGCGGCACGATCAGCATCCAGATTTACACCAAACAGCATGAAATCCACCTGGTGTTAAAGAATCCATGCAGCACGCAAAATAATCATCATAATGGCAACAAAATGGCACTGAATAATATTAAAGAACGCTTAACCTTGCACTTTGACCTTGAAGCATCATTAAAAAGTAAGCAGGAAAACGGTGAATATGAAGTGCATATTATTTTGCCTCACCAAAAACAAAATTCATGATGCCTGCACTCAACATTTTAATCACTGACGACGAAGCCCTTGCCCGCAGCCGTTTACGGGATCTTTTGGCCGATATGGATAATGTTCATATCGTAGCGGAAGCAAAAAACGGTAAAGAGGCGCTTAATTTTGCAGCAGAATTGCAACCTGACATTGTATTACTGGATATCCGCATGCCGGAGATGGATGGTATAGAAGTCGCGCAGCATTTGCAAAAATTACCCAGGCCTCCCGCCGTCATCTTCACCACTGCATATGATAACTATGCCATACAGGCATTTGACATGAATGCTGTAGATTACTTATTAAAACCTATACGCTTTGAACGGCTGCAAACCGCGTTACAAAAGGCACGCGCTTTGCTGCCCCGGCAGCTTGCCGCGCTTACTCCCATCTCCCCGCAAAGAACCCACTTAAGCATTACGGAGCGTAGCCGTATTTTGCTGGTACCGATTGCTGACATCATTTATTTGCGTGCCGAACTTAAATACATTACCGTACGCACGGCCGAGCGTGAGTATTTGATTGAAGAATCACTCACGCATTTAGAACAGGAATTTGGCAATATCTTTATACGGCTGCATCGCAATTGTTTAGTTGCAAGCGCTTTTATTACTGGCTATGAAAAGCGCAACTATGATGAACATGGCGAAAAGCAATGGGTGGCATTATTAAAGAACGTACCGGAAACCATCACGGTTAGCCGCCGTCAGCAACATTTAATACGCCAGAATTAACCTCTAGTTATAGCTAAACTTTCATTTTCTGGTTTTATTCGCCTCTAAATCTGCAATAATTTTAGCTGCCCACTCTTTTCCACCCAAACCAAATGCCAGAGCCAATGCCAGGAAAATCGAGCCGAATATAATCACGAATAGTGAATGGATAAGCTGCATACCAACTCCCAATTGTTCTAAAGCAACAAATATTGCCAATATTTGTATGCCATATTCAGCAGAAGTGCTAGCCGTCAACGCAGCAGGAAATCCAGTACTATGCAACCACGCAAATACCAGTCTATTGATAAAACGCGCTAGCAAAGTACCAAATATCATCACCAGAATAGCTAAAATAATATGCGGTAAATAGCCGGCCAATTGTTGCAATAAAACGGCAACTTCGCTCAACCCTAAAGTGCTGGCTCCCGTAGTGATAAACAGGATAATGACCAGCCAATACACCACCTGGCTGATAATCCCGCTCAAACTCACATTCACGGTGCCACTATTGATAAATGCCTCAAACCCTGATTTTTTAGCAAACTTATCAAAATGAGATAATTCCAATATTCGTTTTACTGCTAGCCTGGCCAGCTTTGCTACAACCCAGCCAAGAAATACAATGACAGTAACCGCCAATAATTTAGGTATAAAATGTACCAGCTGTAGCCAAAATTGATTGAGTGACAGCATAAAAACTTCAAGTTGATAATGCATGATTACCTCCTAACGCTAGTAAAATTTAGATGCTTCTACCTCACAAGAGGTTTGCGTGGACATTTATATGTTAGATTTAAATGTAAAATCATTTTATACACAATCTTCTTCTAAACATAAACTTATACAAAAGTTAACATCATTGATTAGCAGATAGCAATCTGTTTTAGCCTTACGCTAGCTAGCAGTCACTGTGTTAAAATTCACATCATGCAAAATTCATCCGCAACCATCAACCGCAAAAAACTCGTCATCGCGTCTCGTGAAAGCGCGTTAGCCATGTGGCAGGCACGCCATATTCAAAGCCGCTTGCAGGCGCTTTACCCTGAAACAGAAGTCACTATTCTGGGCATGACCACGACGGGTGATCAAATTTTAGATACGCCTTTAGCTAAAGTAGGCGGCAAAGGATTATTTGTTAAAGAATTGGAAACAGCACTGGCTGACGGGCGTGCAGACTTAGCCGTTCATAGCATGAAAGATGTGCCCATGAACTTGCCGGACGGCTTTATATTGGCCGCCACCGGTGAGCGTGAAGATCCGCGCGACGCATTTGTTTCAAACAATTTTTCTTCACTTGAAGACCTGCCAGCCGGCAGTATTGTTGGCACATCAAGCTTACGCCGCCAAAGCCAGCTACAGGCACGTTTTCCCCACTTAAAAATTGAATCGCTGCGCGGCAACTTACAGACACGCTTACGCAAACTGGATGAAGGGCAATATGCAGCAATCATTCTTGCCGCCGCTGGTTTAATTCGACTGGAACTAGGCCATAGAATCCGTCAATTTATTGCACCTGAGCAAAGTATCCCGGCCGTTGGCCAGGGAGCGCTTGGCATTGAAATCAGTGCAAACCGTCCTGATTTGATCGCCACACTCGCCCCCCTCAACCATCCAGATACACAAGTATGTGTAGAAGCTGAACGCGGCATGAGTCGCGCTCTTGCCGGCAGCTGTACAGTACCGCTTGGGGCATATGCGGTATGTGAAGCCGACAATATTCGCATCACTGGTTTTGTAGCTAGTGTCGATGGCAAACAAATGTTAATTGAAACGGTTACCGGCGGCAGAAATAACGCTGAAGCTTTAGGCAAGAAGTTAGCCAGCCAGCTAATTGCAAAAGGCGCCGATAAAATACTGGCGGAACTGTAATAAACAGAACTGTAAATAAATTATTGCGCCCGATGAAATTAGGCGTGCTTCTAAGCGCACTTAAATCATGACAACTGATCAACTACTCCAGAATTTACATATCGCCGTCACGCGGCCAGTTGATCAAGCGCAGAGTTTATGTGACTCTATTCGCCGTCATGGCGGATTCGCGATTTCCTTCCCTTTGATTGCCGTTTCGTCCTTGCAGGATTATCAGGCATTCGACCAGCAAATCACCCGATTGGAAAGCACTGACTGGGCAATATTTATCAGTTCCAACGCCGTAGATTTTGCCATGCCGCGCGTACTTAAAAGGTATGGCAAACTGCCTGAAAATTTGAAATTTGCAGCTATCGGGCACCAAACTGCCAAGGCACTTGCCTCTTACGGTATTAACAAGGTGCTCACTCCCCATGCCCGTTTTGATAGCGAAACGCTGCTGGCACTCGCTGAAATGCAAAACGTCACGGGTAAGTCCATTGCCATTTTCCGCGGCGTTGGCGGACGTGAACTCATGGCAGAAACACTAAAAACACGTGGTGCAAATGTCTACTTTGCAGAAAGTTATCGTCGAGTAAATCCGCAGAAAAATACCGACTTACTGGACGCACAATGGAAACACAACAAACTTGACGCTGTGATTGTCACCAGCAGTGAGGCCATGCGCTACCTGCTGGCAATGGCGGATAATAAAGAATGGCTACGGCATATCACTTTATGCGTCAATCATGAGAGAATAGCCGAACTGCCTAAGCAACTTGGCTTAAAGGTGCTGGTAGCCAGCGCGCCAGGAGATGAAGCAATGCTGCAATGCTTATCACAACTTGTTAAACACCATGACTGATCAACAAACCCAACCGCTGCTTGTACAAAAAAGTAAACCTTCCATGTTTACCATCGGTACGACAGCACTCATTATTGCCGCCCTCTTTACACTGGCTTGGCAATGGCTGAACACGCGACATAAATTTAATGAAATTGAACAATCACTCGGCCATAAATTAGAGCAATACCAGGAGCTAAACCAGCAGAGCCTAACGCTGGCAAAACAGGCGGAAGAACGCAGCACGCAGGCCAACGCTCGTACAATAATCCTGGAACAGAAATTAGCTGAGTCACGCGACCAGCAGGAAGCACTGCAAACACTTTACACCCAATTGGCAGAAAATCGTGAATCAACTGCAGTAGCTGAGGTAGAGCAACTTTTAACCATTGCCAGCCAGCAATTGCAGCTCACCGGCAATGTGAAATCCGCCCTGCTCGCCCTGCAGGCTGCATCTAAACGCCTGGAAGCACTCGACTTGCCTCGTGCCGTCCAGCTACGTGAAACGCTGAACCTGGAAATCGAAAATCTGCGCGAAATACCGCAGGTTGATGCCATCAGCATGAGTGCACAGCTTACGCATTTATCCGAGCTATGCGGCACATTGCCATTAATCAGCGAGCGCCAGCCAACCTTGAATGCAAATGCTGCATTGGAAAAACATCCGGCTAAGCCATTAAATTCATTGCAAAAATTCGCTTATCCCATTTGGGAAGACATTAAAAATCTGGTTACCGTAGAGCGTATCGACAAACCTGAACCGCCCTTGCTTGCGGCAGACCACGCATTCTATCTACGTGAAAACCTGAAATTAAGGTTGCTCACGGCACGCATCGCTTTGCTGCAGCATGATGAAACCACTTATAAGGCAGATTTAAACACGGTTAACAGCTGGCTTAATCAATATTTTGATACTAAACATCCCGACACCATCAAAGCCTTCAACATGCTGAAAAAATTGTCCAGCAACAATATCGGCATTGAATTGCCACAGCTCACTGACAGCTTTGCTGCTGTTAACCGTTACAAATTGAGTCTTGAAAAAAACGATTAATACACCATGATTAAACGCAAAATCTTTTGGTGGTTACTGATGCCTTTATTGCTGGTTATCCTGGTGTGGCTGGCAAGTAATAATCAGGGATATGTGCTTATCGTGCGCTCGCCTTACCGCGTGCAGATTTCATTCAATTTTTTACTGATTGTATTTGTCCTGAGCTTCCTGGGCTTGCATTACAGCTTGAGATTTGTGCATTTTTTGCGCCGCATGCCTTCAAATAAACGCAGCAAAAAAGCATCCTTACGTTTGAAGGCAGGCAACGCTGCATTATTGGAAGGCATGCACGCCTTGGCAGAAGGCGACTTTGAAAAAGCAGAAGCGTCGGCCAAACTGGCACAAGAACTAATACAAAATACAGATCTTGAAAAACTGATTCAGACACTTGCCACGGCAAAAAACAAGCAGGGGTTATTGTTTAAATAATCAAACCACAGAAATTACCTCTAATTCTGCAGCTTCCACCGCATCTACTCGGTCAAATTTCCCACTCAGATATTTTTAAACGGCAGCCACCTGGGCAGCAGGCGGCTTGGCATAATTAAATGCATCCGAGTAAAAAGCATCTTCAGGCAAGCCTGCTTGCAAAAAGCTGGCATGTGCCACTTCCACCATCGCGGGTGCGCCACAGCAATACACTTCGTAACCGCTTAAATCAGCCAAATCATCAAGCACGGCTTGATGCACTAAGCCTGTACGCCCCTGCCAATTATTTTCAGGCGTAGCATCGGATAACACGGGGATGAATTTAATATGCGGATATGCCTCAGCCCAGGCCTGAGGTAATTCAGGCATATAAAGATCTTCTCGCGTTCTTGCACCCCAATAGATGGTGACTTCCCGTTTGATGTCATAGTGAATCATGTGTTCGACAATGCTTTTGATTGGCGCAAATCCGGTACCCCCGGCCACCATAATCATCGGTTTTACAGATTCATCACGGTAATAAAAACTACCGAATGGCCCTTCTATACGCAAAATGGCTTTATCCGGCATCTCATTAAACACATACTGCGTAAACTGCCCGCCTGGGATCAGGCGCAAATGCAGCTCTAACAAGTTATCCACATGCGGCGCATTAGCGAGTGAAAAAGCACGGCGCTTGCCATCTTTTAGTAAAAATTCTATATATTGCCCCGCCATAAATTGCAAATGTTCGCTGCTCGGCAATTTCAAAAATAAAGCCATTACATCATTTGAAAGCTGTTGTTTACTTTCTACCCTGGCAGGGAGAATACGCGGCGGTATCGTCCCCACAATAATCTCACGACATTCAATCGTAAGGTCTGATAACGGCCTCGCACAGCAAAACAGCGCTTTCCCTGCAGCCTTTTCTTCTTCGGTTAATGCACTTCTGGCATAGTCGCCATAATCGACCTCGCCACTCAGAATCGTTCCTTTGCAGCTGCCGCAGGCACCATTGCGGCAGCCGTAAGGAATATTAAACCCTGCTTCTATAGCTGATTCCAAAACCGTTTCATACACTTTAGCGTTGTAGGTGTGTCCGCTTGGCTGGATAGTAATTTGATATGTCATGTTATGTATTTCTGTGGGTTTAATTAATATTTTTTAAAAGTAGGATTTTTAGTCTTCACGACGGAATTCGCCCTCAATTACATCATCATTAGCTGCTTTGTCTGTTTGATAGGGCGATGCTTTCAATTGGTCATACTGCGTGTGGTTGTATTGGGATTGATCATTCAGCGGCTGGCTATTTTTAATTGGAATTAATAGCAAAATAACCGCAATAATATCAGTGATCACCCCTGGCAGTATCAGCAATACACCAGCGATAATATTGCGCGCGCTGCCAAACATAGCCTTAATCGGACTACCGCCCGCACTCATGCCTTGCATCATACGGCCGGTAAATAATGACTTTTCATCCCGAATCAGTTGTAAGCCCAGCCAGCCAATCGCGACTAAGTACAACAATAACCACCAACCATACTGCTGTCCTAATTCAATCAATAACCATATCTCCGCGATTGGAAAAGCGAGTAAAATTAAACCTATAAAAAAACGCATGATGTGCTACCTTAAATGTTAAATCAAAAAACAGCTGTACAAAAAAAAGTTGTATTAGTGCTGACCAATATGCCTGACGAAGCGAGTGCCAGGCAATTGGCTGAGTCACTCGTCACGCAAAAGCTAGCTGCTTGTGTCAATATATTGAGTCCTTGCCAGTCAATTTATGCTTGGCAGGGCAAGCTGGAACACGCCAGCGAAATTCCGATGCTGATTAAAACGAATCAAGCGCAATATCGTGCACTTGAGGCTGCAATTATAAAAGTACATCCTTATGAACTTCCTGAAATAATCTCTATCAACGTAGATGGTGGTTCAACTCAATATTTACAATGGGTAGACACCCAATTATCTGCTTAAGGTTCACGATGCTAAAAAGATTTTCTTGTTTTTTGTTACTTTTATTCACGGCGTTAGCCTCACCGGTAAGCTCGGCAGACATCACCAGCAGTGTTAGCAAAACCTTATTTAGTAACGATACGGCTAAAGATGAGTTTTTATCACCGGATGCTGCATTCGGGCTGGAAATCAATCAGGCAAACCACCAAATCAATGCCAATTTCAAAGTCGCACCTGGTTACTACCTATATAAAGAACGCATTAAATTTGTTTTATCTCCCGCACAGGATTATGAAATCCATCTGCCACAAGGTGACATTAAGAACGACCCCAACTTTGGCAAGATGGAAGTATACCATCATGATTTTACAGCGAATATTGTCATTAAAAGCACCACAGAAACGCCGATAACGATTAAAGCTACCTACCAGGGTTGCAGTGAAAAAGGCTTATGCTATGCCCCACAACATAAAACTTTTACCATTACCGCGGCTACTGCCGGGCCAATTAAAAATCAATCAAATTCAGAAACCCATTCAGAAACTCTAGGCACGGCAAAATCAAACGATACCCCTGCCGCTGGCAATGCTGCAGCTAACGATAACCAAGCTGCCAATTTACTCAAAAGTGGCAAATGGTGGTTAATCATTCTAGGTTTTTTTACGGCAGGCCTATTGCTTGCGTTCACGCCTTGCGTGTTTCCAATGATTCCGATTCTGTCTTCCATCATTATCGGTAAAAATGCGCATGTGACACGCCTGCATGCTTTTAACTTGTCACTCGCCTATACGCTAGGCATGTGCCTAACCTACACGCTCGCAGGCATCGCCGCCGGGCTTTCCGGGCAAATGTTAAGTAACGCCTTGCAAACACCTTGGGCATTAGGCTTTGGTGCATTGGTTTTTGTATTACTTGCCTTCTCCATGTTTGGGTTTTATGAGCTAAAACTGCCAAGCAACCTTGAAAACGGCGTAATGAATTTAAGTCACCGCATCAAGGGCGGACGATTTTTTAGTGATTTTCTCATGGGCATATTATCGGCACTCATTATCAGCCCATGTGTTGCCGCGCCGCTGGCGGGAGCATTGCTCTATATCAGCAAAACACATGATGTAGTCCTGGGCGGCGTTGCCTTGTTTGCGCTGTCGCTGGGTATGGGCGCCCCACTTCTGCTAATTGGCGCATCAGCAGGCACTCTGTTACCAAGAGTTGGCAACTGGATGAATGCAGTACGCAACCTGTTTGGCGTACTGATGTTAGGCGTTGCGTTATGGCTAATTGCGCCAATTATTCCCATGAGTATACAAATGACTCTTTGGGCTGCGTTATTAATTGTACCCGCTATTTTTATGCATGCTTTAGATCCATTACCTACTGATGCAAAACCTGCACTCAAATTCTGGAAAGGCATCGCGCTGATGTTGCTGATAACAGGCTTAGCCATGCTGATAGGTGCGTTGTCTAATGCCAAATCACCGCTACAGCCACTTGGCGGCCTGATAGCAAAAAATACTTCCACTCAGCAGCACGCCGGTCTTAACTTTACCCGGATTAAAAACCTGGCAGAGTTAGATGCGCAGCTCAAAACCGCGCAAGGCAAGCCAGTGATGCTCGATTTTTACGCTGACTGGTGTGTCTCATGCAAAGAGCTGGAACAATTCACATTTAGCGATCCACGTGTACAGGCGGCGCTAAAAGACACCGTACTATTACAGGCAGACGTCACGGGAAACACCGAAGACGATAAAGCCTTATTGCAAAAATTCAACCTTTTTGGCCCACCTGGCATTTTATTCTTTAATGCCAAAGCACAAGAAGAAACGCATCTTAAAGTTATAGGCTACCAAAATGCCGAAGACTTCTTGCAAACCCTCAACCAACGCGGCAGCTGCCTGCCTGAAACCATTCAATGCTAAAAAAAGTATTCATTACTATAGCCTGCCTGGGCCTGCTGATTAGTTTAGGTCTGGCCGTCCAGCATTTTTCTGTTAACTCTAGGGGTAACAACAACATTATCAACACGGCGCCGCTGTTTGCCGCCAGCCTTACCGATGCGCAAGGTCTCAAGCAAAACCTGAGTCAATATAAAGGCAAAATCATCGTGCTGAACTTTTGGGCCACATGGTGCCCGCCTTGCCGTGAAGAAATGCCAGCGCTCTCACAGCTATATCAGGAGTACCAAAACAAGAATGTAGTCGTTTTAGGTATTGCTATAGATGAATTGGCTTTGGTAAAAGATTTTTTGCTATCTTCACCGGTAAATTATCCGATTCTTATTACCGATAATGAAAGTATGGACTTAAGTACTGAATTAGGTAATGATAAAGATGTCTTACCATATACCGTCATTATCAATGCAGATGGCAACGTAATAGATACATTTTTCGGCCGCATCAGTAAACCATTACTTGAGACCACTATACAGGCCTTATTACCTCGCTGATGATTGCGTTATAATCCGACAGCGTTATCACAAAAAATTTGGCATATTAATACCATAATTCAATGTAATTTCGTTCAATTACGTTAAAGTTGCTGGACAAAATCTATTAACTTCGGCAAACTTGCGTTTATGAAATACAGTAATTTACGCATCAATTCGTTCAAAAAGGCCATTCACCATGTCATCTAAATCTATTTTAGTAATACATGGACCTAACCTTAATTTGTTAGGATTGCGAGAACCTGAACACTACGGCAGCGCTACGCTAGATAGCATCAACCAAACGTTAGCGGATAAAGCAAAGCTGGCAAATATTGACCTGGAAACTTTTCAAAGCAATTCTGAGGCTGATCTTGTCACTAAAATTCAGTCTTTGGCCACGAAAAAAATTGATTTTGTCATTATCAATCCGGCTGCGTTTACCCATACATCCGTTGCTATGCGTGACGCATTGAGCGCAGTTAAAGTCCCATTTATAGAAGTACATTTATCTAACGTATTTTCGCGCGAAACTTTTCGCCATCATTCATATTTTACCGATATCGCTGTTGGCATTATCAGTGGTTTGGGCGCTCAAGGCTATACATTAGCACTTGATTACGCCATTCATCATATCAATCATTCTTAATACTATAATTTACAAGATTTTTAGGGGTTACCATGGATTTACGCAAACTTAAAAAGTTAATCGACCTTGTTGAAGAGTCAGGCATCTCTGAGCTTGAGCTGACCGAAGATGGAGAGAAAGTACGCATTAGCCGTAATTTCACTGCCAACGCTCCAGTCCAACAGTATGCATCGATGCAATATCACCCGGCACCGCAATTCACCGCACCTGCACCCGCTGCAATAGAAGCGGCACCTGCAGTTGAAGAAGGCCATGCTGTTAAATCACCGATGGTAGGTACCTTTTATCGCTCTCCTTCACCAGACGCTAAAGCCTTTGTTGAAGTGGGTGATACCGTTGCAGTAGGCGATACGCTTTGTATTATAGAAGCTATGAAGTTATTAAACGAAATTGAGGCAGACAAAGCCGGTGTTATCAAAAAAATCTTAGTCGATAATGGTCAAGCCATTGAATACGGCGAACCACTTTTCATTATTGCCTAAATTTTTTTAAAAGAATGGAATTTCACTTTCATGGCTATGTTTGACAAAATCTTAATCGCAAACCGCGGTGAAATCGCACTACGCGTTCAGCGCGCGTGCCGCGAACTTGGCATCAGAACGGTTGCTGTACACTCAGAAGCAGACCGTGAAGCTAAATATGTAAAATTGGCGGACGAATCCGTGTGTATCGGTCCTGCACCCTCCAGCCAAAGCTACCTTAATGTACCTGCCGTAATCAGCGCTGCAGAAGTTACCGATGCACAGGCGATTCATCCGGGTTACGGTTTTTTATCCGAAAATGCTGACTTTGCTGAACGTGTAGAACAAAGTGGCTTTGTATTCATCGGCCCTCGCGCTGAGACCATCCGCCTAATGGGTGATAAAGTCTCTGCCAAGGACGCAATGCGTAAAGCCGGTGTGCCTTGCGTTCCTGGTTCAGAAGGCGCGTTGCCAGACGACCCTGCCGAAATTCTTAGAATCGCCAAGCATATCGGTTACCCGGTCATTATTAAAGCGGCTGGCGGCGGTGGTGGGCGCGGCATGCGTGTGGTACACACAGAAGCCGCATTGCTCACTTCAGTCAACATGACCAAAGCCGAAGCGCAGGCTGCCTTTGGCAACCCCATGGTATACATGGAAAAATATCTGGAAAAACCACGTCACATCGAGATCCAGGTTTTAGCTGACCAGCATGGTAATGCAGTGTTTTTAGGTGAACGTGATTGCTCAATGCAGCGTCGCCACCAAAAAATCATTGAAGAAGCACCTGCACCTTTATTAAACGCCAGATTGCGTGACAAAATTGGCGAACGTTGTGCCGAAGCCTGCCGCAAAATTAGATATCGCGGTGTGGGTACTTTTGAATTCCTGTATGAAAACAACGAATTTTATTTCATTGAAATGAATACCCGGCTGCAAGTTGAACATACCGTTACCGAAATGATTACGGGAATTGACTTGGTACAACAGCAAATTTTTGTTGCAGCTGGTGAGAAACTTAAATTCCGTCAAAAAGATGTTCAACTGCGCGGGCATGCCATTGAATGTCGCCTAAACGCGGAAGATCCATATAGTTTTGTACCATCACCGGGCAAAATCAAGACATTCCACATGCCAGGTGGCCCGGGTGTACGCATTGATACCCACGCTTACGCAGGTTATACAGTACCGCCGCATTATGACTCCATGATCGGCAAACTCATTACCTACGGTGATACGCGTGAGCAAGCGATTGCACGCATGCGTATTGCGTTATCTGAAATGATGATTGATGGTATCAGTACCAATATCGCTTTACATGCGGAATTGATGGCTGATGCGGCGTTCCATTTAGGTGGTACCAGCATTCACTACCTTGAGCAAAAACTAGGTATTTACAACAAATAAACAAGGTATGTATGGCTTGGGTATCGTTAAAAATTGAAGCACAGGATAATACCGCTGATTTAATCAGCGATACCCTCATGGAGCTGGGCGCTTTATCGGCAATCATTGAAGACGCCAATGCGGAAACAATTGATGAGCAGCCAATTTTTGGCGAGCCTGGCGACCCGCCACCTGGCATTTGGCAGCAAAACCTGGTAAGCGCACTGTTTGACGAAGGCATTGATGTCAGTGCGGTAATGGCTGATTTGCAGCAAAAAACAAAACTGGCTGATTTGCGCTACACTACCGAGGTGATCGAAGAACAAGACTGGGTACGTGCAACCCAATCCCAGTTTGAGCCAATCAAAATAACAGACTCCCTATGGATTGTGCCTACCTGGCACAGCTCGCCTAACCCGGATGCCTTGAATATTATTTTAGACCCAGGTCTTGCTTTTGGCACCGGCAGCCACCCAACTACACACTTATGTCTGGAATGGCTGACAAAAACCGTTAAACCAGGTCAAACTGTGCTGGATTACGGTTGCGGTTCCGGTATTTTGGCCATCGCCGCAAAAAAACTGGGGGCAGGCCATGTGGTTGGTACTGACATCGACGCACAAGCTATCCAGTCCAGTTTGTATAATGCCGAACAGAACAATGTAGACGCTGATTTTTATCCTGCCAGCCAATACCAATCAAAAGAGTTTGATATTGTAGTAGCAAACATTTTATCAAGTGCATTAAGCGTATTAGCACCCGCACTCGCAAAATCATGCAAGGCTGGTGGCAAAATTGCACTTTCCGGCATTTTACGAGAACAAGAGTCCGCTGTTTCTGCCATTTATGCCGAATGGTTTGATATGGAAACGCCGCAGTATATGGATTCCTGGGTGTTACTTACCGGCACTAAAAAATGCGTACCATAACTCATTGCCCAGCCTGCCAAACTCAATTTTTTGTTACTGAAGAACAACTGAATCAGCACGACGGTAAAGTGCGCTGTGGACAATGCTTACATGTATTTGATGCCAGGGCACAATTTGTAGCTATCACAACCAATACTGTAGAAACAGAAACCTCTGATACCCATACCCCGGCTGAAAGCAATGCAACAGCACCCAATACTTCCGCACCGGAATGGCCTTTAATTCATGATGAATTATTAAGCGACGATGATTTACCAGATCAAAAACAGCCGCCTGACACAGAAACATATGAATCTGCAGCCGATAATATCGTAGCTTTGACTGATAAAACTACTAGCACACCAATTGTTAACTCAGACGAAGGCTCTAACGATACATACAACAGCAAAACCATCGAGAACTTAGCTGAAATTAGCGACAGCATTGACAATAAAATAGAATTCAGTGCGCAACAACCCAGTTATTTCGATGACTTTGTCAGTAAGACCAAATTCAAGTCTAAAAATACCGCGAAAAAATCACGCCGTTGGGCATGGATTTTAGGCGTGTTGCTTCTACTACTCATCGCCGGCGCACAAAGTATTTATTTTTTACGCGATAAAATTGCGATAAATTATCCAAACTTCAAACCGTATCTTGAGAAAGCTTGTCTCCAGCTGTCTTGCAGCATCAATCTGCCAAAACAAATTGAATTCATTGTGATTGATGATTCAGACATGCAGGAGGATGTAGATCATCCTGGCTTAATGCATTTATCAAGCAATTTAATCAACACGGGAACGCTTAGCCTGGCATACCCTAACCTTGAACTCACGCTCACTGACGTTGAAGACAAACCAATATTACGTCGCATTTTTAAACCCAGTGAATACTTGCCTGCCGGTACGGATATTGCAGGCGGCTTTAAAGCTAGAGAAGAAGTCAGAATCAAACTGGCTATTACCTCACAAAACATAGCTGTTGCAGGCTATCGCGTATTTGTCACCTATTAAAAAATGCGAGTTGGCAGTAAGTAATTATTCTGTAAAGTGCTAAAACATCCATACAAATTTCTTCTAATGAAAATCATGAGTGCTATTTAAGCAGTTTACATAGTTCAAATTTTTAATAGCCCTGTAATATTGAATCCATCGAATGTAATTTAATTAATAACTCAAGGAGATTTATTATGTGGACAAAACCAGCAGCTACTGAAATGCGTTTCGGTTTCGAAGTTACAATGTACGTTTGCAATCGCTAAGATTTGCAATCACTAGGATTTAGTTAAACCTACTAAGCATTAGTAAAGTAAATTTAAAACGGATACCTAGGTATCCGTTTTTTTTCGCTTAGCTTTTATTAATCATTTGCAAGCAATCTGACTCAATCATTTTAATGGCATCAGCCACGCAGCCCACTGCCAGCTCTCTTGCATAACTTTTACGCCATGCCAGCGCCACCCTGCGTACCGGCACCGGATTGGCAAAGGGTATTACCTTCACTAGCGGGTTAATATAGCGCTCTGTAGCCGCACTGCACGGCAATACCGTAATACCTAAATTGGATGCCACCATATTACGAATGGTCTCCAGCGAGTTACCTTGCAATACCTGGCCTTTGCGTGACAAGTCCGGGCAGGCTTGCAGCACTTGATGGCTGTAACAATGGCCGCTATTGAGTAACAGCACATTTTCTTCAGCCAATTCATTTGCGTTTATAAACTTGCGATTTGCCCAACGGTGATCCACTGGCACCATCACCACATATTTTTCATCATACAGAGGCATGGTGTTAATGCCAGGTATATCAAACGGTAAAGCCACGACTGCAGCATCAATCACACCATTTTTGAGCTGCGTCTCTAACTGCGCAGTCAAATTTTCCTCAATATCTAACGGCATGTCTGGCGCGCTTTGACGCAATATTGGGATAATTTCCGGTAGTAAATATGGTCCTATAGAGTAGATTAACCCCAGTCGAAAAACTCCGCTTAACTGATTGTTTCCTTGCTTTGCAATTTCACGGATGTAATTTACTTCTTCAATAGCTTTGATTGCTTGCTCAATAATTTTCTCGCCGATCGGCGTTGGGCTTATATCCGTTCGGCTACGTTCAAAAATCAATACGCCTAAATCTTCCTCTAATTTTTTAATGGCCAGACTCAGCGCCGGTTGACTGATATAGCACTTTTCCGAAGCGCGTCTAAAATTGCGCTCCTTTGCCACCGCTACTACAAAACGTAATTCACTCAAGGTCATGATTTGATATCGCAAAAGTTATCTATGATAAGTTTAGCATATCAATAAAAAGTAAATGTTCAGTTATACAAATCAATAATATTTGAAACTGCGGATAACCAAAACGGGTAACTAAATTTTAAGTTACCCATTTTGCCCTTGATTTTTTATTGTGCACGAAGAGCGGCAATACGCTCATCCAGGCCGGGATGGCTTGAAAACAATTTCATAAAGCCACCGCCACCGGAGATACCAAACGCCGCCATTTGTTTCGGTAATACTGATGGTTCATGTTGCGCTTGTAAACGCTCCAGCGCCGCAATCATCTTGCTTCTGCTTGATAGCTTGGCTGCACCCGCATCAGCACGGAATTCACGTTGCCGTGAAAACCACATCACAATCATTGAAGCCAATACCCCCAGCACCAGCTCAGCAATAATCATTGTCACAAAAAATGCCGGGCCGGTGCCGCGCTCGGTTTTAAAAACAACTTTATCAACAACGTAACCAATCACGCGTGAAAAAAACATCACAAACGTATTTACCACGCCTTGGATCAACGTTAACGTCACCATATCACCGTTGGCTATATGTGACATTTCATGCGCTAACACAGCCTCAGCTTCATCTTTGCTCATCGCATTCAATAAACCGCTTGATACGGCCACCAATGAGCTGTTTTTGGTCATGCCGGTTGCAAATGCATTCACCTCTGGTGAGTCAAATACTGCAACTTCAGGCATTTTGATGCCTACCGCATCAGCTTGCTGACGCACCGTTTTCATTAACCAGATTTCTGTTTGCGTACGTGGCTCTTCAATCACTACGGCACCAGACATCCGTTTAGCCGTCCATTTGGATATTGCCAGTGAAATAAATGCACCGCCAAAACCCATAATGGCGGCAAAGGCCAATAAATTACCTAAATCCAGACCATTGGCATTTAAATATGGCTCTACACCCAGTACGCGCATGGTGAAAGAAAGTACCAACATAATGGCTAAATTGGTAGCCAAAAAATAAATAATACGTTTCATCTTTTTTCCTTTAGTTATAACTCTTCAAATGTTCTGCAGCATAAATGCTGAACGGAAAACATTTAAAGACGATAGCGCTTAATGTAGTACGTTTCAATACTCAATAAAAGCAGAATGTTTCTGATTGATTATTCGATTTATACGAGCTATTGTACTTGTCATGATCAATTACAAACAATTTCATTATTTCTGGGCTGTCGCCAAAGCCGGCAGCATTGTGCGCGCCAGCAAACAATTGCACCTCACTCCGCAAACCTTAAGCGGTCAAATCGGCATACTTGAAGAATCATTAGGAGTGTCATTATTCAGGCGTGTAGGACGTGGCATAGAACTTACAGAAACAGGACAGTTAGCACTCACTTACGCCGATGACATTTTCCAAACAGGCAATGCCCTTGAAGAAACACTTCGTGCTGGTTCTAAAGAACGTTTCCGCTCATTCAGGGTTGGCATCTCTGACGCTGTACCTAAATCTATCGCTTATCGTCTGCTCGCCCCTGCAATGGCACAAGAAGAGTCTATTAAAATCATCTGTCGCGAAGGTAAATTAGAACCCTTGTTGGGCGAACTTGCCATCCATAAACTTGACCTTGTGTTAGCTGACCGGCCGATGCCGAGTGAAATGGATATTAAAGGACGCAGCAATCAGCTAAGCGAATGCGGTATCAGTTTTTTCGCAACAGAAAAGCTTTGCGAAAAAGTTGGTAATCAATTCCCCAGAAATATGGATAACGCTCCAATATTATTACCTGGTGAAGATAGTGCCATCCGCAAGCGCCTGGTGCATTGGCTAAATGCTCAACGTATTCGTCCGCATATTATCGGTGAATTTGACGATAGCGCCCTGATGCGAGCCTTTGGGCAAGCAGGTATTGGTGTTTTTTCAGCGCCAACCATCATTGAAGATGAAGTACTGCAACAGCATAATGTCATTAAATTAGGTCAAACTGATGAGGTGCTTGAACGCTTTTATGCCATATCTGTTGAAAAACGTGCGAACCACCCCGCTGTAATGGCCATTAATGCAGCAACCTTCAAGCAAGTGTAGATTAACAGCACACTCAACCGCCCTGCCGGCGACAGGCGCCCGGGGATATCCCCATACAGTTTTTAAATGCCTTACCAAACGATGCTTCTGACTGATAGCCAACTTTCTCGGCAATCGCCAACATAGACATATTGCCTGATGTCAGCATTTCCTTGGCTTTTTGCATACGCCACATGGTGAGATAATGCATCGGCGTCTGCTTTGCCTTTGCCTGAAACCGCTGTGCGAAAGCAGTACGCGACATACCAGCTTGTTGTGCCAGCGTATCCAGGGACCAAAAATGTTCCGGGTGCTGGTGCATAGCATTTAAAGCCAATCCTAACTTCATGTCCGCAATCGCGCCAAGAATTCCTGACGGTGTTTCTGTTTGCGTAATATAGGCGCGAATTATCTGTGTAAACAACACCTCGACTAAACGATTTACTACAGCAGCGGTGCCAGGACGAGCATTTCGTATTTCATAGCTAATAAAGTTAATGGTTGTCTGTAGCCATAAGAACTCCGTTGCATCTGTCCCCTTGAGATGAATAAATGGGGGTAACGCCTCTAATAGCGGCGATTGCACCGTACGGTCAAATTCAAAATAGCCACAAAGAATATTTACCGGGTTATCACCACTTCCGTAAATTACGGGACCGTAGTTCTCGATGGTTTGATTGCCTATCATCTCGGCAGGGGGAATTGCCTTAGTTGCAAGTGCATCCAACAGCAGGTGTGCATGCCCATGTGGGAATAACACAAGATCCCCTGCATTTAAACAAACAGGTGCAGCTGCACCTGTGACATTAACCCAGCAAGTGCCTCGCGTAATGACGTGAAATTCAGCTACCGGTGTCTGGCCAATATCCATGCCCCACGGCGCTGATAACTCACATCGAAAATAAATCCCGCCATTAAGATGCAGGGATTGCAATATGTCTGTTAGTGCATCCATAAATACTAATCCGTACGAATAGACATAAATAATGCACTATTTATCATTTTTATTCCATTAATAAATACTTATTATCCACTCCATACCAAATTGCTGAAGATTGATATGCAGTCGATGTTTGGTTGAATTACCCCACTCAAACAAGGAAAAAGAACATGTCACCTGACTACAAACTAACACTTACCCCACGGAATATCAATGATGCCGCACCACGTGCACGCGCGGCATTAGAAAGCGCGCAGCAACAACTCGGCTTTATCCCGAACATGTACACAGTGATGGCCAATTCACCTATTTTGCTAGAAAGTTATCTGCATACATACAAACTTTTTCGTCAGGAGTCCGGCTTCTCCTCAATAGAGCAGGAAGTTATTTTGCTGACCATTAGCCGTGAAAATAACTGTCATTATTGCGTCTCTGCACATAGCTTCGTTGCCGATGCAATGTCTAAAGTGCCTGTTGAAGTGACCAATGCAATTCGTGACGGGCATGAAATACCGGATGCCAAGCTACAAGCCCTAAGCAAATTCACGGAAAAGTTATTAGACAAACGTGGACACCCCAGTAAAGAAGATGTAGCCAGTTTTTTAGCTGTTGGCTATAACGAAATTCACATTCTGAATATCTTGCAAGCGATCGGTGTGAAAATTTTAAGCAATTACGCTAATCACCTGTTCGATACCAAACTCGATGACATTTTCAAACCACATGAATGGCGTGCCATTTAAGCAAATACTCACCCACTCCCTGCAATAAATATTTTAGGGAGTGAATTTATGGAATTTATTATCCAAGAGAAATCATGAATAACTCTACCGAATTCAGAATTGAAAAATACTCGCACGCACCACTGCGCCTGGAATTGAAATCCAGTTTCAGTGTTGCACCTGATATGCTTTTCAAAACCATTTCTGACCACCATGCCGTAGCTAACTGGGTCCCGCTCATGAAAGCAGTATCCATGGAGCATCACAAAAACAGCAATGATGGAGAATGCGGGGTCGGCTCCGTGCGGCATTGCTCCCTGCATGGCTTGGGTGGACTCGACGAAACCATCGTTTGGTGGAATCCGCCTCATGGCTATGCTTTCAGGGTCGTAGCAAAGTCTAAAATGATGTTACCTACCGAAGACCATATCTCTGTAATGATGATTGAAACTGGCGCCGATGGCGGAAGCATTCTAACCTGGCGGCATTACTTCAATTGGCGCGGGCTGCTCATGCGACATATGGCTGCGTTCATACTTCCTATGATGATGAGAACCGCATTGAACAACCTGTCTCAATCCGGCCCAAAGTAGGCACTAAAAACCGCCTATTAAAGCGGATTAAGCACATCTTGGCTGGTTAATGCTTCGAACTTAGGGTAGCGCATGCTGGAACTCTCTATGGGTTTAAACCCGCTGTGGTGGCTATAATATTGTTTACGTCTTCCCGTATATGGACAAGAGCGCTAAAAAACCTAGTACTGCAGCCTGCACAAAGTTAATTCAGTAAACTTTCAAACTCTTCTAACGGTACTGGAGTGCTGAACAGGTAGCCCTGAAAAGCAGTACAGTTGTACTGTTTTAGTAGTTCCAATTGCGCTTCAGTTTCTACTCCTTCGGCAACAATATCAAGCTCAAGTGTAGTCGCTATGATGATGATAGTCTTCACTATAGCTGCATCACTAGGATCAGTGGTGATGTCACGAATAAAGCTCCGATCAATTTTAAGTTGATTGAACGGCAGTTGCTTAAGATAGGTTAATGATGAATAGCCGGTGCCAAAATCATCCATCGAAAAACAAACACCCAGGGACTTCAGCGCCAGCATTTTGACGATGGTGTCAGTCAAATCAGTAATAATAATGCTCTCGGTAAGTTCGAGCTTGAGCTGGCTTGGGTTAGCGCCAGTTTGATTAATAGCAGCGCGTACTTGTTCGACAAAATCGGGCTGGTGAAATTGGCAAGCGCTGATATTAACTGCAAGCTGTAAATCACGCGTCCGAGCGTTAGCTTGCCACGCTTTCAGTTGCGCACAGGCGGTTCTCAATACGTAATTGCCAATTGGTATTATTAACCTTGTTTCTTCTGCTAGCGGAATGAACTGACTAGGCGAGATCAGGCCGTGCCGGGGATGTTCCCAGCGCAGTAATGCTTCTGCACCAAAGATGCGGCGGTTATTGTCGACCTGTGTTTGATAGTAGAGCTTGAATTGTTGTTGCGCCAAGGCCTGCCGCAAGTCAGATTCCATGACAGCACGGGCTTCCAGTGCTTCCTGCATGGCAGGATCAAAAAAGAGCACAGTATTGCGACCAGCGGCTTTAGCTTGATACATTGCAGTATCAGCATGTTTGAGCAAGTCTTCGATGGATGTATTACTTTCGCAGAATAGATTAATGCCTATGCTGGCACTGCCATGATACTCGTATTCATCAAGATAATAGGTTTGATTGAGATTGGCCAGAATTTTATTGGCGATTGCCTCTGCATGGGTAGCGGCTGTGGTAATTTCGTTACCTAAACCTTCCACCATAATTACAAATTCATCGCCTCCCAGCCTCGCTACAGTGTCACCTTCGCGCACACAGGACAGTAGGCGTTGCGAGACCTCATACAGTAGCAAATCACCGTAATTGTGTCCTTTGGTGTCATTCAAGGTCTTAAAGTTGTCTAGGTCAATGAATAATAGTGCGCCATATAAATGGCTGCGCGTGGTAGAAATTACCGCCTGCTGTAGGCGGTCAAATAGAAGCCGTCGATTAGGCAGGTTAGTGAGTGAGTCGAAATAGGCGAGTTGGTGCAGATCTTGCTGCAGTTTTTTGTTTAGTCCTATGTCTGAAAACACGCCGACGTAATTGATTATTGTGCCATCTGCATCGTATACCGCGTTGATATGTAACCATTCTGGATAAATGTCACCATTTTTGCGGCGGTTCCATAATTCACCTTCCCAACAGCCTGTTTCCAGTAAAGTTTTCCACATTGATTGATAAAACTCATCGCTCTGGCGCCCTAAATTCAGAATATTGGGTTTTTTCCCTACAGCATCGGCAAGTTCATAGCCAGTGATTTTGGTAAAGCCGCGGTTAACATGAATAATTTTAGCATTGGCATCGGTAATCAAGATGCCTTCAGAGGTGTTTTCGAATGCCAGTGTAGCCAGTTTGCGGTAGTTGAGTTCAATTTCCAGTTTTTTTATCAGGGCGTTGCGTTCTTGCTGTAATTTTCTTTCTTTTTTAATCAGGGCGGTTCCCAGACTTAAGTTGGAAATAACTCCAACAAACTTGTTGCTATCGATTACTGCGAGAAATTCATTTTTTTCAGCTTCAAAACGTGCCTGCACTTCATCCAGCGTGGTGTCTGATGTTACAGGTGTAGCTGCTCTACGCACTAGCAAATCAGAAAATACCCGGCCTGGAAACAGTGCGGCTTGCCTTGCTTCTACTATATCCAGGTAGTTGCCTTCTTCATCAAATACTGCAAAGACATTCGGCTTGATTCCATCTTTCGTCACTACATCATGATATTTTTGTAGTGCACTCACCCTGAGTGCACGCTGGCAAAGGCAATCCGTGATTTGTAACGCGCTGGTCACCCCTGCTTTACCTCCAGAAATACTTCAATTTTAATATCAAGATGAATGATTTCTTCCGCACCCATTAATGGTTTGATTTCCTGAAGAATAAAATTGATAATTTGCTCCTTGGAGGTTTTGCGCAAAACGGCAGTACGTATCAAAACATCGCCAATCACGTCATCATCAATTTGTATGTGTTCAAAAGCTGTTGTCGTTAGCAGGCTTAATGCTTTGCCGACCGCTACGTGACCAATAGGAGTGTGTTTGCCAAGCACCAAGCCATCAGTGATAGGCGGTAAAGAAAACTCAGACAATTGAGCACGAATGATATTGCTTATTTTTCTGCTATTCATCGAAATATCGCTAGTGTTTTTTTAATGGGAGGTTCTGTTGCATAAATGTATTTTGAGACCTTTGCACGAATGCTTTCTAACGCAAAAAACTTACTATTCATGCGTTCCCAGAGCTTGTTGAAAGTGTGCCGTTAACAGGGATTTCCTCCGAAAAACTCAGGGAACAGTGAGAATGGCGGCGATATTTCTAAATACACTGCATGGACAACATCATTAAATTGACAATGATTATAATAACCGAAAATCTATCTTTACAAGGTTTGTTGTAAAAAAACCCAGCAATTTTTTTGTTGTATCTATAGCAAGAGCAAGGATCATCGCCGTGGAATGTATAAACTATTATTTGATCACTGCGGCAAACCAAGGGTAGAAAAATCCGGAACCAGAACTCATTATTTATACGCTGAAACCATGGATGTTGAATTGCAACTATATAACCCCATAAGCTGCGAGTATCTTCATAAATTTACGCATAAACTGCAATCAACCTAAAGTCACTGAATTACCAATGTTTCAAATTGACCCAAAGCGACCTGTCGAAAACCCCGATTGCAGACATTCGACGTTCAAACTCGCCTGCGCGCTGAAAGCATGCGAAACGCCGCTTTTAACGCGTCCGCGTGTGTATCAATGTTAGGTGGCACCATCTTCTGAGCAGCCCCCTAGATTCCATGCTTACCAAGCTCCCACACCGAGGTAAGGAATGCAGCACGAACCTCTGGCGAGGCATCTTTAGCACGGTAAAGTGCTTTACGACGCACTGGTCGAAAGCCGCAGTGGTGCAATACTGCACGAGATATCCACCGCCAGAATAGGTCACCACGGAAGAGCCAACCAGCAAGCCGCGACGAATTCTGCGTGTACAGCACTAGGGGGCTGACCTGCCGGTAAGCAGAGGCTCCACATAAGGGAATCGCGCGTGATAGCGCATTGCAAAGCCGGGGGTAAACACCCTGTCGATGTAGCCCTTAAGGAGAGCTGGGGCACTCCACCACCAGTTTGGCGAAACTATAACAAGATGCTCGCACCATTTGATAAGGTCTTGCTGTTGTGCGATGTCTGGCTCCAGAGGCTTCAGGCTGTGGAAGCCGCCGCGCAAGACGAGATCGAACTGAAGATCGCGCAACGCGACGCTGCGGATCTCATGCTTCCCTTCCTGTGCACCATCGAGATACGCCGCAGCAACGGCATCAGAGAGACTGCCTTCGTCCGGGTGGGCGTTGAGAAGAAAAATACGCATATGGTATTCGTCGTAATTTAACTGCGCTATTTAACGCTTGGCATGAGAACAGCAAGCGAAGGCTGATATTGAACGTCCGCTTGATGGAAGGCAAGGCTGCTGCGGGAAGAATACAATCATGAAGAACCTGGTCCAGCATTCGGGGGAGTTTTGAGGCTTTCGGTAATGCTGAGACTCCGAACGGTGAGTTCGTCAATCTCCATTCGGCGGATTCGAGCACGACCAATCGCCATCCTTCCGATTGCCACAGCACCGATAGCAAATGCGCCAAGCGCAAGTGCGCCCAACCCCAGCGCACCGAGGGCCGGCAAATGCCTGCCAATCTGCTGCTTATTAGAATGCGGACACGTAGACCTGCCGCTCGCCTCGTCTCTCAATCGAAGACTGGGGTATTTGTCCGAAGGGTTCCGATAAGGCTTAGCCATAGTTTCACTCCTCTCGCGTGCATTCTACCTACGTAACAATGTAGGGGTGACTGCAGGGTTATGCGTCCTGGCTTCGATACATAGTTACGTCCACCCACTGCCAAGTTAACTGTTCTGGCTTCGTGTCATGGACGTTAGACATGACACATATTTAAATATCTAAATTATTAGCACCCAGCGCATTATTTTCAATAAATGCACGTCTTGGTTCTACGTTATCACCCATGAGTGTTGTGAAAATCTCATCCGCAGCAATAGCGTCATCAATTTGCACTTTCAACAAACGACGTACTTTGGGATCCATTGTTGTTTCCCACAATTGTTCCGGGTTCATTTCGCCCAAGCCTTTGTAGCGTTGGATGTTAAGTGTATTTTTGGCTTCGGTTTGCAGCCAATCAAGCGCTTGTTTAAAGGTAGTGACAGCTTGTTCTTTTTCATTACGTTTAACAGTAGCGCCTAGACCAACCAGGCCTTGCAACATGGTAGAGGTTTTTAGAATTTGTCTGTAATCACCGCTGCTTAAAAATTCAGCATTAATGACACAACATTGTAAATTACCGTGTACATACTTATTGATTTCCAAACGGTATGCGTTGGTTTCAGCATCAAACGCCACAATAACCTCACTACCCACTGCACCTAAAATCGGGCGCAATTTCTCGGCAATGCTGTTTGCACTTTGTTCATCACTGAGGTTGATTTCACCTGCATCTTGAATCGCGCGCAGCACGCTCTCATCATACAACGATGAAATTCGGCGAATAATTGCCTCGGTAAGTACCACTTGCTTGGCAATTTCAGTAAGACGATCACCGGCAAGTATTCCAATATCTGTCTTTGTATCAAGCTCTGCGCCTTTAAGCGCTGATTGCAACAGATAAATATCCAGCTCCTGCTCATCTTTAAGATAGCGCTCATCCCTACCCTGCTTCACTTTATACAGCGGTGGTTGCGCAATGTAGATATGGCCGCGCTCCACCAGTTCTGTCATTTGACGATAGAAGAAAGTGAGCAGCAAGGTACGGATATGCGCACCGTCGACGTCCGCATCGGTCATGATAATAATGCGGTGATAGCGCAGTTTTTCAGCGCTGAAGTCATCTTTGCCAATACCCGTACCCAATGCCGTAATTAAAGTCGCAATTTCTTGTGAGCCAAGTAATTTATCAAAACGTGCTTTTTCTACGTTTAAAATTTTACCTTTAAGCGGCAAAATCGCCTGGTTTTTACGGTCACGGCCTTGCTTGGCTGAACCACCTGCAGAGTCACCCTCGACCAGGTAGATTTCACATAATGCCGGATCTTTTTCCTGACAATCCGCAAGCTTGCCTGGCAAGCCCATTGTATCCATCACGCCTTTACGACGAGTAATTTCACGAGCCTTTCGAGCCGCCTCGCGAGCGCGCGCCGCTTCTACTACCTTACCGCAAATGATTTTTGCGTCTGCCGGGTTTTCCTGCAAAAACTCTGCCAATTTTGCCGAAACGACCTCTTGTACCACAGGCTGTACTTCACTGGAAACCAGTTTATCCTTAGTTTGTGATGAGAACTTGGGATCAGGCACCTTTACTGACAATACACAAGTAATGCCTTCGCGCATGTCATCACCGGTAGTTTCAACCTTAGCCTTCTTGGCCATCTCGGTTTGCTCGATATACTGGTTCAGTGTACGCGTCATGGCTGTACGTAGACCTGTTAAATGCGTACCGCCGTCACGCTGGGGAATATTGTTGGTAAAACATTGCACAGTTTCTGAGTATGAATCATTCCACTGCATGGCAACTTCTATGGTCATGCCATCTTTTTCGCCTATAGCGTAAAAAGTTTTAGGATGAAGCACCGTTTTAGTACGGTTCATGTATTCCACAAACCCTTTTACACCGCCAGAATATGCAAAGTTTTCACTTTTACCATTGCGCTGATCAATCAGCTCGATTTTGACACCATTATTCAAAAATGAAAGTTCACGGATACGTTTCGCTAAAATCTCAAAGTGGTATTCAACTAAAACAAAAGTTTCTACTGACGCCAAAAAGTGAACTTCCGTCCCCGTTTTATCTGTTGTGCCTACTTCCACTAGCGGCGCTACTGCTACACCGCGACGAAATTCCATTTGATGCACTTTGCCATTACGGTAAATTTTTAACTTAAGCCAGTCAGACAGCGCATTCACTACAGAAACACCCACACCATGCAAGCCACCGGAAACCTTGTAAGAATTTTGGTCAAACTTACCGCCTGCATGCAGCTCCGTCATTACAATTTCTGCCGCTGAACGTTTCACCGCTTTTATGTCGTCATATTTAATATCTGTCGGAATACCACGCCCATTGTCAGCAACACTTACACTGTTATCCGGGTGGATAATCACTTTAATATCATCACAATGTCCTGCCAGTGCTTCATCAATCGCGTTATCCAGTACTTCAAACACCATATGATGCAAACCGGAACCATCAGACGTATCACCAATATACATACCGGGACGCTTACGTACCGCATCCAGACCTTCTAGGATTTTAATGCTCGATGAATCGTATTCTGGTGATGTTACTTTTTTATCAGTCATGCCATTTAGTCTTTATATTGAATATCTTTTGATTAAAATTTTTGTTTCACGTGAAACATTGGCCATTTGTATTTATATACGCATTGGCATTACAACATATTTGTAATCTACATTGGTAGGTACGGTAATCAAGCAACTACTGTTTGCATCCGCAAATGAAAAAGTAACTTGGTCACTATTGGTATTGTTTAACACATCAATTAAATAAGTAACATTAAAACCAATATCCAGGCTGTCACCGTTGTAATCTATTTCCAGTTCTTCTTCAGCCTCTTCTTGATCGCTATTGGTACTAATGAGTTTTAAATTGTTATTACTCAATACCATACGAATACCACGATACTTTTCATTAGACAGAATAGACGCACGCTGCATCGCCAATAAAATATTCAAGCGTTCTGCTAAAAATGTATTTTTATGTCCGGTTGGTATAACACGATTGTAATCCGGGAACTTCCCATCAATCACTTTGGAGATTAATTTAATATTACCAAAACTAAAATTCACTTGATTACTGGAAATTTCAACGTTTACATCATCTTCACTATCATCTAATAGTTTAATTAATTCTATTACCGTTTTACGCGGCAGAATCACTTCCTGTTTTTCATAATTTTGTTTTAATTCACATGAAGTAAAACTTAATCGATGGCCATCTGTACCCACAATATTCAAGCGATTAGCAATTACCTCAAATAATAAACCATTAAGATAATAGCGAATATCCTGTTGCGCCATTGCAAATTCAACTTGCTTTAACAACTCTTTCAATTGGCGCTGGCCTATTGTAACCAATGTAGCTTCACTAGCGGTTTTTGTCATGACAGGATAATCCGCTGCCGGCAAAGTTTGCAAGTTAAAACGGCTTTTTCCTGCCTTTAATGTAATACGGCTATCATTGGTTGCCATATTAATATCTGAGCTATCAGGCAAAGATCTGCAAATATCGAGTAATTTTTTAGCAGAAATGGTAGTAGAAAAATCACCAGCAGTTGCACTGTCTACTGACAATGAAATTTGCATTTCTAAATCTGTCGCCGTGAGATGAATTTTATTTTGTTTAGCTTCCAGTAACAAATTAGACAAAATGGGTAATGTATGTCTTTTTTCTACAATACTGGTTACTGAAGTTAATGGTTTTAATAAAGTTTCACGGTTGATTTGTATATTCATCTTTATAACCTAAATAATATATATATAAATAATAACAATAATAATAGTGCATATTTTTGTGTATAACTGCTTATTTTAATTATAAATCAGCAGCTTACTTCATGTTCTTTTGTCTTGGTAAAGACATAATCTACTGTGGATGGTTTGTTGAGTAAATTTTTAAATTTCCTTAAACACAACCTTATGCTATTTCTATCCACAACTTACCCTTAACCTTTGCAGTAAAAAATTAAAGCATAAAAAGCAATATTAATCTCTAATGACCTGTACTAAAAAACCAATATCCCTTGCTATTGTAGGGTCGTTTTGTCTTAATAAATCAATTTCATCACATGCATGCATTACTGTTGTATGGTGCCTGCCACCAAAAGCTTCTCCAATTTCTGGAAAGCTATGATTGGTCAGTTCACGTGATAAAGCCATTGCTACTTGCCTGGGCCGTGCAAAATTACGTGTTCGTTTTTTACTGTACATCTCGGCAACTTTAATTTTGTAATAGTCAGCCACGGTTTTTTGAATATTTTCCATGGTGACTTGTCTGCCACGTACTGCAATTAAATCACGTAATGCATCTTTAGCTAAATTTACATCAATACTGTGGCCAGTAAATTTAGCCATCGCAATAATACGATTAAGCGCACCTTCCAGTTCACGAACGCTGGATCGTATTTGTTTTGCAATAAAAAAAGCTACATCTTCCGGTAAATTTAAATTTACCGCTTCCGCTTTTTTCAACAAAATAGCAACGCGCATTTCAAGTTCAGGCGGTTCGACGGCAACCGTTAATCCCCAGCTAAAACGGGTTCTTAAACGTTCATCTACATCTGCAATTTCTTTTGGATAAGTGTCACAGGTGATGACAATCTGTTTTTTAGCTTCAATTAAAGAGTTGAAAGCATAAAAAAACTCTTCTTGTGTACGCGTTTTTTTGGCAAAAAACTGAATATCATCAATCAGTAGCAAATCCAGTGAATGATATTGGCGTTTAAACTCATCAAAGGCTTTATGTTCATAGGCTTTTACTACATCAGAAACATAACGTTCAGCATGTAAATAACGTATCTTTGCATCGGGGTTATGTTGCTTTAACTCATTACCAATAGCTTGTAATAAGTGCGTTTTACCTAACCCTACCCCGCCATAGATAAATAAAGGGTTGTAGGCACTACCGGGGTTTTCTGAAACTTGTATGGCTGCAGCACGCGCTAATTGGTTGGCCCGGCCTGTGACGTAGTTATTGAAGTTAAAAGAGGGATTAAGCCCGGAACCTTCATTTTTTTTATTGTGATTATTAGAATTGGATGCAGTTGAATGGTTGTTTGCTGATGTAGCTAACGTCTTGGCTAAATTAATTTTAACGTTTTGTTCTAATGACGTTTTTAATTCGATGCCGCCATTTTTATTGACGGATTCAAGATTTTTATTGTTTTTTGAGTTCTCTTCGCCAAGAACTAACTCAATTTGTATATTAGCTAAATGTAACTCTTGGGCAAATTGTTCAATTTTTTTCAGAAAACGTTCTTTTACCCACTGCATTACAAAGCGATTAGGCGCACTAATGCGCACTGCATCACCATTAACATCGGCATGAAGCGGTTTAATCCAAGTATTGAATTGTTGTGCAGAAAGCTCTTTCTCAAAACGGCTGAGACAAGCAGGCCAAAAATTTTCCATCTGTGACGATTTACCTTAGCTCTTAGTGTAATTACGATTAAATCGTTAAATTACACGTGATTGGTTGTTTAAGTTGTTGTTTTTATTTACAAAAATAATATTTACTAAAAATATCATATCGGAGCATCAAGCGGTTTATTCTAGCTGTTTTAGAACAACTTATCCACAGGCAATTTGATAATTTGCTAATATAAATTTTTTAATCTTAAAGTTGTTTTAATTTACCTTTAACAAAGGTGGTTAAATCTAAATAAACGTTGACAAAATAGTGTGTTATCGGGTTTAATAACGCCCTTTATAGCATTTTGCTAGCTGGAGATTTACATGAAACGTACATATCAACCTTCTAAAACACGTCGTGCACGTACGCATGGCTTTTTAGTACGTATGAAAACCAAAGGTGGTCGCGCTGTGATTGCAGCTCGTCGCGCTAAAGGTCGTTCACGCCTGGGTCTGTAATTTTAAAGCTCCTGTGGGGCTTTATTGTTATATCACTGCATTATCTTTAAAGTTTAAACATTATATTGATAACAGTGCCTACGCTTAGATTTACAAAAAAAGCTAAGCTGATTAAAACGGATGAATTCTCATCCGTTTTTAATTTCCGCAAACGCATTTCCGCAAAGTTTTTAGCGGTACACTATCAGCCCAATACGTTAGAACATCCACGTCTTGGTTTGGTAGTCGGGAAAAAAATTGCAAAATTAGCAGTGCATAGAAATTATATGCGGCGAGTATTACGTGAGTTTTTTAGAGCACAGCAGCATGTGATTAATCATGCTGATCTGGTGGTTCGTGTGCAAAAAGCATTTGAAAAAAAAGATTTTGTTCAAATTAAACAAGAGTTTGATGCGTTGATTATAAAAATAAATCAGCGCACACAAATGAGTTCGCAATTAAATTCATCCGTACAAACGCAGGCGAATGAGTAATTGCAGATACTATAAGTGGTGATAATGATGATGGCACGCATACTGATTTGGATTGTTAAAGCCTATCAATTGGTCTTAAGTCCATTTTTTGGCCAACAATGCCGTTTTTATCCTACTTGTTCACAATATGCATTAGAAGCTATTCAAAAACACGGTGCCCTTCGCGGCACTTATTATACTGTTCACCGTTTAGTGCGCTGCCACCCTTGGTGTGCTGGCGGCCACGATCCTATTCCTTAAAAGTAAATTATATAAAAGATTGCCAATAAAACATTATGGATACAAGACGTTTAGTGCTGTTTGTTATTTTTTCCATGTCTATTTTGATGTTGTGGGATGCATGGCAGCGCCAGCATGCGCCAGCTGAGATTGCTCCACAGCAAATTGCTACCAATCAAGCGACACACCAAAATGTAAATCCAAGTGCTGCGAACCCTGCTGATTTACCAATAGATGGTGCTTATAAGTTGCAAACAGGTCAGCGTATCCATGTTACAACTGATTTATTCAAAGCAGATATTGAAACCATTGGTGGTGATTTACGTCGGTTAGAGTTACTTAAACATCGTGCTTCTGATAACGAGCAGGCGAATTTTGTCTTGTTAGACGACGCAGCTAAACCGATGCTTTATGTTGCGCAAACGGGTTTGATTGGTGCAGATCTGCCTTCACATAATGCAGCATTTACTACCGGTGCAACAAGTTATCAAATGCAAGATGGTCAAGATAGTTTAGAAGTGCGTCTGAGCTGGGCGAATAATGGTGTAACAGTTGATAAAGTCTATACATTTCACCGCAATCGTTATGACATTGATGTCAATTATGAAGTTAAAAATGGCTCAACAGCAGCTATAACACCGGTCGTTTATTATCAAATAGTGCATGACAGTGAATCTAACCAAGGTTCTAAATTGATGCCGACATTTACTGGCGGTTCGTATTACACAGAAGCCACAAAATTCAAAAAACTCGCATTTAAAAATATGGAGAAAGAACCGCTCAATATCAACGCTAATGATGGTTGGGTTGGGTTGTTGCAGCACTATTTTGTTAGTGCCTGGATTCCTAAGGAAGGTTTGGCGCGTAAGTTTTATACGGAGAAACTAAGTGATAATATTTACCGAATCGGTACCAAAAGCACGTTAAGTACGATAGCGCCAGGTGCAAGTTTAACTATTCCGGCACGTTTGTTTTCTGGTCCACAAACCAAGCATGATTTAAAGGCAACGGCACCCGGGCTGGAATATGCGGTTGATTACGGATGGCTGACAGTCATTGCATCACCATTATTTTGGTTATTATCAAAAATACATGCGCTGGTGCAAAACTGGGGCGTGGCAATTATATTGCTCACAATATTAATCAAAGCCGCATTCTTCAAGCTCTCTGCTTCAGGCTACCGTAGCATGGCACAAATGCGCGAACTGGCGCCACGTTTACAATCAATGAAAGAAAAATTTGGCGATGATCGCCAAAAAATGCAAATGGCGATGATGGATCTCTATAAAAAAGAGAAAATCAATCCTATGGGCGGCTGCTTCCCGATCTTGATTCAAGTGCCTGTATTTATTGCGCTTTATTGGGTATTGCTGGGTTCTGTTGAATTGCGCCATGCACCATTCTTTGGCTGGATTAAGGATTTATCAGCAATAGATCCTTACTATATATTGCCGATTCTCATGGGGTCAACCATGATTGTGCAAACCAGACTTAATCCTAAGCCAGCAGACCCAATGCAGGCTAAAATTATGACCTGGATGCCTTTGATATTCAGTGTGTTCTTCTTTTTCTTCCCAGCCGGTTTGGTATTGTACTGGTTAGTGAATAACGTATTATCTATTGCCCAGCAATGGTATGTGAACAAAATGATTCACGCTGATGCGTTGGCTAAAAAACAAGGTCATATTAAAAAACCTGGTGAACACCACTAATTCTATAGATACCATTGCCGCTATCGCCACAGCGAGTGGTGCTGGCGGTATTGGTGTTGTCCGCGTCTCAGGGGCGTTAAGTAAGGCTATCGCTACTGAGATACTCGGACATTGTCCTGCTCCGCGCCACGCAGCCTATCTTGATTTTAAACAGGCTAACGGTGACTTGATTGACCGTGGCATTGCCATTTTCTATCCCAATCCACACTCTTATACCGGTGAAGATGTACTTGAGCTGCAAGCGCATGGCGGCACTGCACTGATGCAGATTTTATTGGCGCGCTGCATAGATCTAGGCGCACGCCAGGCAGAGCCGGGCGAATTTACGCGCCGTGCGTATCTTAACGATAAAATAGACTTAGCGCAGGCCGAGGCGGTTGCTGACGTTATCAATGCCGCTACTATAGATGCTGCCAAAAGTGCTGTGCGTTCTTTATCGGGTGAGTTTTCTCAGCGTATCAATGCCCTGCTCTTTAAGTTGATCGATTTGCGCATGTATGTAGAAGCCTGCCTGGATTTTCCTGAAGAGGAAATTGATTTCATCACGCAAGGCCGTGTGGCAGAAAAACTGAATGCCATTATTGCCGAACTGGCATCAGTATTTGCTAAAGCTAAACAAGGTAGCTTATTACGTGAAGGTATCAATGTCGTTTTGGTTGGCCAACCCAATGTTGGAAAATCCAGTTTGATGAATCAACTCGCAGGAGAAGAAGTTGCGATTGTGACTTCAATTGCGGGTACCACACGCGATACCATCAAAAATGCAATACAAATTAATGGAGTGCCGCTGCATGTGATAGATACGGCTGGCCTACGTGAAACTGATGATGAAGTTGAAAAATTTGGCATTGCCCGAACTTGGCGAGCTGCAGAAACGGCCAATATCGCATTATTATTGGTAGATGCAGCTCATGGTATTACAGATGCGGAAAAATCGATTTTAGCCCGCTTGCCGCAAGAAATCCGTAAAATTTGGGTACACAATAAAATTGATGTGACTAATGAGCCCGCGTTAATCCAAGAAAAAGATCATGTAACGCATATTTATATATCTGCCAAAACCGGTGTTGGTATCGATTTACTTAAAATGCAGTTATTGCAACTTGCAGGCTATCAAAATAATTCCGAAGGTATTTTTATGGCGCGCGCTAGACATCTGGAAGCTTTAACGCAAGTAGGTGTACATTTACAATTGGCAAGCAGTCAAATGAGTTCGGCTGAGTTAGTTGCTGAAGAATTACGTTTGGCACAAGAAGCGTTGAGTAGTATTACCGGAGAATTTACACCTGATGATTTGCTGGGAGAGATTTTTAGCAAGTTTTGCATTGGTAAATAATAAAAAAGCCGCATATTGCGGCTTTTTTTCAACTTTACTATCGTTAGTTTTAAGCTGTTAAGTCAATCACTGTAGCATCTGGTGCATTTTTCTTGACGGATTCAATGCCGTTGTCCCTTGCTGCTTCACTTTCATATTGCTGGCTTTGGCCGATGATTTGTTGATTAGCAGCTTTAAGTACAAAGTACGGCTTGTTTGATTTTGAAACCAAGCGCTCATAACGTGCATTATCTGCTGCATTTTTTTGGATAGATGCAATACCATTAAGTGCGCTGGCTTTGCTTTCATACATTTCAGATTGCAAAATAACTTGGCCATTGTTTGCCAATAAACTGAAGTGAAATTGACTGCTTTTAGCTATTTTTAATTCAAATTTACCCGCCATTAAATTCTCCTTACCGTTAAGATTGGTGGAAGCATTGTGGTATTTGCATGAATCGCTGCTCATACTATAAGTGTGTAATTATGCTACGTCTATGGGATAGGCTTGATTGACTGTAAATTATTGTTAATTACGGAGCTATTAGTTGTATTGTTTCACGTGAAACAATACAAATGCAATCTATACTTTTCTCAGCAATAAACCAGCACGCACAACATGATACTTTCTTGGGGTGGTTAATTGCATTCGAGAAACTGCAAGAAGGTTTGTGAAATCAGTACAGCATATTTTGCTGAATCAAAACAACAAAAGTCGAAAGATCCGGCTCTGCTAAGAGCGTTATCCGAAATCTACACTTTATTCCAGTCGCGCTTTTGCTTCCAATATAATTACAAGCAACAAGGTGAATGCCATTGAAAATGCATCAATTTATGATTCTGGTGTAATGATGTTGGCCATGCGCATGGCCTGAACTTTGTGATAAATATCGATATGAGATTTAAATCGCAGCTGCAGCGGTTCTAAATGACCGCGTTGAATCTGCGGTATATCTTAACTACACCATACAATAATCTGTTTACCAAGCTTTAGATAATATAGCGGATATCACTTAATATAACGTGCGTGGCATTTTTGTTTGAACGACATCGGTGTACACAAGTCCGTTATCTATAGCGGCCAAAGTAGAAAAAGCTTATAAAGTCATAAAATTTAGGCATAAAAAAGCAGTGTTTCACGTGAAACACTGCTTTAAATTTACCGTTTTGAATTTACAATAAATTCAAAACGGTACAGTAATTTACTGGAATTATTTTTTAGTTGAAGGTGTTTTTTCAGTTAATAAATAGGTGATGTAGTTTGCTTTTTCAGCTGCTGTACAATCGCTACCAATAATGTCGTTGCAATGTTGTGTAAAGAGGTCTTCAACTTTATCAATATCGCTAAAGCGTTTGAAGTTTACCACTGGTGACAATGGCGCAATTGACTTGCCTGTTACGATGTTTTTACCTTCACTTGCTGGGTTTGAAGTGTGGCATGAAGAGCAGGAGGTTTCTTTGCCGCTAGCCAATTTAATTTTACGATTGAAAAAGAATTTGCCGTCAGCAGCTGAAGGACCAGTAAAGTCTGCGTTTACACTTTTAGCAATGGCAGTGTATTTGTCTGCTAATTTTTGTGCGCTTGCAACGTCAGCTTGTGCTGAAAATGCAGCTAGGCCCAACAGGGTAGCTAAGACAATGTTTAAGTGTTTCATTTGATTCTCCAGAGTATAGATAATTAAAGAGTCGGGTTCTTGGTTATTATAACGTGCTTAATTCTAAACTAATTTAACATAGGTTAAATAATATTGAGCGAATTTTATGCCAATTTTGTTAAGAAATTGTGTCATTGTTGTAATTTGGGGATTGTTCCACGTGAAACAACAATTTAAAACGTCGTTTTACATGACCTAACGGTGAGATTGCGTTAAACTTCCAACTCTTTGAGCTCAATAGTTTTTTGTGGTTAAAACATGAATTTTCCTGATATTTTTGATGTAATCGTGGTGGGTGGTGGTCACGCAGGCACCGAAGCGGCACTTGCGAGTGCCAGAATGGGGCAAAAGACCTTATTGCTCACGCATAATATCGAAACTTTGGGGCAAATGTCTTGCAATCCGAGTATTGGCGGCATAGGTAAAGGACATTTGGTTAAAGAGGTGGATGCTTTGGGCGGCGCGATGGCGGCTGCTACAGATGAGGGGGGCATTCAGTTTCGTATCTTAAATTCCAGCAAAGGTCCGGCAGTGCGTGCCACACGTGCGCAGGCGGACCGGATTTTATATAAAGCGGCTATACGTCATAAGTTAGAAAATCAGCCTAATCTTTGGCTATTTCAGCAAGCGGTTGATGACATTATTTTAGACGGCGAGCGTGCAGCGGGCGTAGTGACGCAACTTGGTTTGCGGTTTGCCTCTAAATCAGTGGTCCTCACGGCCGGTACGTTCCTGGGTGGTTTGGTACATGTAGGGTTGAGAAATTACAGTGCAGGCCGTGCCGGTGACCCCCCTTCCATTTCGCTGGCTGCACGCTTGCGCGAAATCGGCTTGCCAGCCGGACGTTTAAAAACCGGTACGCCGCCGCGTATTGATGGCCGTACTATCGATTTCAGTGTAATGACGGTGCAGCCCGGTGATGATCCTGTACCGGTATTTTCATTTTTAGGCAATGCAGCGCAGCACCCGGCACAGCTCCCCTGCTGGATTACGCATACCAATGAACGTACCCATGAAATTATCCGTAGCGGTCTGGACCGCTCACCGATGTACACTGGTGTGATTGAAGGTGTAGGTCCGCGCTACTGTCCAAGCGTAGAAGACAAAATTCATCGGTTCGCTGATAAGGAATCGCATCAGATCTTTTTAGAGCCTGAAGGTTTAAATACAAATGAAATTTACCCGAACGGTATTTCTACCAGTTTACCATTTGATATTCAGTTGGCTTTGGTGCGCTCAGTCAAAGGTTTGGAAAACGCGCACATTCTGCGCCCTGGTTATGCGATTGAATATGATTATTACGATCCGCGCGCCTTAAAGAGTTCTTTAGAAACTAAAGCTATTCAGGGTTTATTCTTTGCCGGTCAGATCAACGGCACCACCGGATATGAAGAAGCTGCCGCGCAAGGCCTGCTGGCAGGTGCAAATGCAGGTTTGTATGCGCAAGGTAAAGAAGCATGGTGCCCTGCCCGTGATGAGGCGTATTTGGGCGTGCTGGTGGATGACCTGATTACCCGTGGTGTGAATGAGCCGTACCGTATGTTTACAAGCCGCGCGGAATATCGTTTGCAACTGCGTGAAGACAACGCGGACATGCGTTTGACTGAAATCGGCCGTAAGCTTGGTTTGGTGGATGATGTGCGCTGGGAGGCATTTAGCCGTAAGCAGGAAGCGGTAGCACGAGAGCAGGAGCGTCTGAAAAAGACATTCGTGCAGCCGGCCAATTTAAGTGCTGAAACGATGCAAGCCGTTTTTGGTAAACCGCTAGAACATGAATACAGCTTGTTTGAATTATTGCGTCGTCCTGAGGTGAGCTATGAGCAAGTGCTGTCATTAGGTGAAACAGGCTTGGGCGAGCTGGAGCCTTCTGTACGTGAGCAGGTGGAAATTGCAGCTAAATATCAGGGTTATATTGATCGCCAGATAGACGAAGTGGCGCGTAGTCGCGGCCAAGAGAATACTAAGTTACCGAGTGATCTGGATTATAGCGAGATTCATGGTTTGCCGATTGAGGCGCAGCAAAAACTAAACGCGCATAAACCTGAAACCATCGGTCAAGCTAGCCGTATTTCAGGTATTACGCCGGCAGCGATTTCTTTATTACTGGTGTACTTGAAACGTAAATCACGCGTAAAAGCGGTCAATTTGGATGATACGGATAACGATGTAGGGAATGCTGCATGACGGCCAATATGCCAAGCAACCTGAAGGCAGCGGCGCGCGCTGAACTACAAGCAAAATTAGAAGCAGGCTTGCAAGAAATGGGCTTGCAGATTTCCGGTGAGCAACAGCAAAAGTTGCTTGATTATGTCGCGCTAATCTATAAGTGGAATCAAGTGCATAACCTCACGGCGGTACGTGAACCATTAGATATGATTACATTGCATATACTGGATAGCTTATCTGTTCTGCCATATATAGAGTGTAAGCGCTTACTTGATGTGGGTGCTGGCGCTGGTTTGCCTAGCATTCCCTTGGCAATTTGCCTGCCAGAATTGCAAGTGACGGCGATAGATGCCGTACAGAAAAAAGTAAGCTTCATGCGGCAAGTGAAAGCGCAATTGGGTTTGGCGAATTTCACTGTGATACATGGCCGTATTGAAGATCAGGAAGTTTTAGGAAAAGACATTGGCGAGAAATTTGATGTGATTATCTCGCGTGCATTTTCAGAGATTGGCTTGTTTGTAAAACTCACTAAGCATTTGTTGGCGGATGGTGGAAAGTGGCTGGCCATGAAAGGCACTGTTCCGCAGCATGAGTTTGAAAAAAGCGGCATTCTGCCGAGTGACATAAAAGTGCTAAAAGTAGCCGGGCTTGATGCAGAGCGGCATTTAATTGTTTTGAAGCAGAGCTAGCTTTAATAATTAACTCAAAGAAAAAGCAGATGAAAATATTAGCAATTACCAATCAAAAAGGCGGTGTGGGTAAAACTACTACCTGCGTTAATTTGGCGGCTAGCATGGCGAGCCTGGGTAAGCGTGTGCTGCTGATTGACCTGGATCCTCAAGGCAATGCCAGTACCGGCAGCGGTATCGATAAAGCGCATCTTAAGTTGAGTATTTACCATGTGTTGATTGGTGAAAAATCGCTTACAGACGTGGTGGTAAGAAGCGAGAAAGGCGGCTTTGATATTGCGCCTTCAAATCGTGAGCTGGCTGGTGCAGAAGTTGAGCTGGTCAATGAATTGGCGCGTGAAAATCGTCTAAAGGCGGCAATTGCTAAATTAGGCGATGCGTATGACGTTGTGCTGCTGGATTGCCCCCCGGCCCTTAATCTGGTTACGGTGAATGCGCTTACAGCTGCCAATGCAGTGATGATTCCGATGCAATGTGAATATTATGCGTTGGAGGGTTTGTCGGACTTAGTGAATACCATTAAAAAAGTTCGCGCACATTTGAACCCGACATTGGAAATAGAGGGTTTGCTACGTACCTTGTTTGATAATCGCAATATGCTTGCACAGCAAGTGTCGGCACAACTCATTAGCCATTTTGGCGACAAAGTTTACAAAACAGTGATCCCGCGTAATATCCGCCTAGCCGAGGCGCCAAGTTACGGCGTGCCAGTGCTCAATTATGATAAAAGTTCTAAAGGCGCAGTGGCCTACATGGAATTAGCGCAAGAAATTACTGATAAAGAAAACATACGCAAAGAGAAAACATATGGCTAAGTTAAAAGGTTTAGGGCGCGGGTTAGATGCCCTACTCGCGGGGGATATGGGCAGTGTGGGCGAAGCTGATTCATTGTTGATGCTCAAGGTTGAGCAACTGCGACCAGGTAAATATCAGCCACGCAGTTATATGGATGATGCAGCGTTGCAAACTTTGGCTGACTCTATTAAAGCACAAGGCATTATGCAGCCGATTTTGGTGCGCCAATTGGCTGATGAGCAATATGAAATTATTGCAGGCGAACGTCGCTGGCGTGCAAGCCAACGCGCCGGCTTGGCTGAAGTGCCGGTTTTGGTGCGCGCAATTGCCGATGAGGCTGCGCTGGCAATGGCTTTAATTGAGAATATTCAGCGCGAAAACCTGAATCCATTAGAAGAAGCGCAAGGCATTAAACGTTTAATCGATGAATTTGCCATGACGCATGAGAAAGCTGCTGATGCGGTTGGGCGCTCTCGCGTTGCGGTGTCAAATTTGTTGCGCCTGCTGACATTATGCGCGCCAGTGCAAGAAATGCTGATGCATGGCAAATTGGATATGGGGCATGCACGTGCTTTGGTTGGCTTGGATGGTGCGCAACAGGTGATGCAGGCTGAGCAAATTGTGCAAAATAATCTGTCAGTGCGTGAGGCGGAAAATTTAGTCAAAAAACACAATGAGCAATATCAACCGGTTTCAAAAGCAAAATTACCGGCAGCACAAAAAGCCAATGTAAGCCAGGATGTTCTGCGGTTGCAAGAAACATTGAGTGATAAATTAGGCGCTGCAGTCACTATTACTGCGGGTGCAAATGGCGCTGGCACCATGAAAATCAGTTATGCCAGTTTAGATCAGCTGGATGAAATTATTGCCCAGATCTCGCGCTAGTTGTTTATTGGGCGAATATATAAAATTGGTCAGCAATGACACAAATTTAATGGTCGAGTAAGAAATTTTGCGCTAAGTGTTTAATTTGCTTAACTTAACCCTTGACTAAAAAGTGTTAATAATTCAAAATCGCGGTCTTTGCTATCTAAAGCAAAATTTTAGTTGGTCTGTTCAGCGCACAATAATAAGAATTCTCGCGTTGGTAAATAAATAGCGTTTAAATACTGGGTTTAAGTCATTGTCAGCATCCAATACATCTGATGTTTTTAGTAAAATGCTTAAAATCCAGGGGATTGCAACCGTAGCCGTTGCTATCGTTGCGTATTTTTTGTCGGGCCTGAATGCTGGTATTTCGGCAATTTTGGGCGGCGCTAGTGTGATGATTGGCGCCTACGCGGCATCTATGGTCGCTAGGCGTAGTGAAGGTAAAAGTGAGGCCTCAGCAATTTTAATTAATTTGCTAAAGGCCGAGGCAGTAAAGATTTTGGTGATAATTGTACTTTTGGTTGTCATCTTTGGTTTTTATAAGCAATTGGTGCCGTTTGCACTGATTGCAGGTTTGGCGGCTGCAGCCTTGTTTTCAGGCGCAGCCCTCAGTAAGTTAAATGTGTAATTTAAACGATTAATAAAGTAAACATTAGATTATGGCCACAGAACACGCAGATAACGCACAACACGCACTAACCCCTTCTGGTTATATTGAGCATCATTTAAGTTTTAATGCGCATCCTATCAATGAAAGCGCCGGTTTCTGGACTTTGCATGTAGATACATTCGTGATGTCTGTAGCGCTTGGTTTGATTGTTATGGGTCTGGTATGGCTGGTGGCACGCAAGGCTACCTCCGGCGTGCCTAGCAAAGGCCAGGCATTTGTAGAACTTGTATTCGGCTTTGTCGATGATCAAGTAAAAAATATTTTCCACGGTAACCGTCACAGTTTCATCGCTCCAACTGCATTGACGGTTTTTTTATGGGTGTTCGCAATGAACTCCATGGACTTTCTGCCGGTTGACTGGGTTGCTGGTATCGTTTCATTCTTCGGCGGCGAGCATGCCAAATGGCGCGCCGTACCAACTTCAGACATCAATACTACATTCGCATTAGCGTTATCTGTATGGATATTAATGATTTTCTTCGCTATCAAAGTTAAAGGCCTTGGCGGTTTCATCCACGAGTTATTCTGTGCCCCGTTCGGCAGCAAAATCTGGGTATGGCCAGCTAATTTCCTGTTCAACTTGATTGAATACGTTTCAAAACCACTTTCACATTCATTGCGTTTGTTCGGCAATATGTACGCAGGCGAGGTTATCTTCTTACTGTTGGGTCTTTGGGCTGCAACAGGCGTAACTGGTACGATTGCTGGTGCGATTCTGGGTGCAGGCTGGTCAATTTTCCACATTCTGATCGTAGCGTTGCAAGCATTCATTTTCATGATGCTGACAGTGGTTTATCTGGCAATGGCACACGAGTCACATTAAAAGATTAGGTTTTAAGCAGTACAGTTTTTGTAATTTAGTAGTTTTATTTTTAGTTGTAGTTTGATTGTAAGTTTAATTTTAGAGAGGGTAATAACATGGATGCATTAGCATTGATTCAAGCCTACACAGGCGTTGGTATTGGTTTAATTATTGGTTTGGGCGCTGCTGGTGCTTGTATCGGTATCGGTATTATGTGTGCTAGTTTCCTGGAAGGCGCTGCTCGCCAACCAGAAATGATCCCAGCTTTACAAGGTAAAGTGTTCTTGCTGTTAGGTTTGATCGACGCATCATTCATTATCGGTGTTGGTCTTGCAATGATGTTTGCATTTGCTAACCCATTATTAAGCGTAGTTGCTAAATAATTAAGCAAAACTAAGCCAACTAATCATTAAGCAGATGTTTAATGATTAGTGCTTTTATGATTAATAACATGGATCAAAAATGAACATTAACTTTACACTTATCGCACAAGCTATCGCATTTGCTGTGTTGATTTGGTTCACAGTGAAATTCGTTTGGCCGCCGCTTTTAAAAGCGATTGAAGCGCGCCAAAAAGAAATTGCTGATGGTTTGGCTGCAGCGCAAGAAGGCAGAAGTGCTTTGGAAGTGGCTGCTAAGAAATCAGAAGTGACATTGACTGAAGCTAAACAAAAGGCGAGCGAAATCATTGCGCAAGCTGAAAAACGCGGCACACAAATCATCGAAGAAGCTAAAGGTAATGCCAAAGTTGAAGGTGATCGTATTATCGCTGGCGCTAAAGCTGAAATTGACCAGGAAGTTAACCGTGCAAAAGAAGGTTTACGTGCGCAAGTTTCTACATTGGCAATTGCAGGTGCTGAAAAAATCTTGCGTAAAGAAATTGACGCCAAAGCACATAGCGAATTGTTGTCTAAACTCGCAGCAGAACTTTAAGGCTAAGGGATAAAGGAAAACACATGGCTGAAATATCAACCATCGCAAGGCCTTATGCAGTAGCTGCCTATAAATTAGGTCGCGAGCAAAAGGCACTCGGCAAATGGTCTGAGATGTTGGGTTTTGCTGCTGCAGTTGCAAATAACGCGCAAATCAAGGCTTATATTCAAGACCCAAAAGTAGTGAGCAGTGATCTGCAAGCAACTTTCTTGAAGGTGTGCGGCGATAACCTCAACGAAAACGGACAGAACCTCGTCAAAGTTTTAGTTGAGTATGGTCGTTTAGCAATTTTGCCTGAAATCTACAGCGCGTTTGAAGCGTTGAAAGCGCAAGATGAAGGTACCTTAGATGCGCAAATTATTGCTGCAGCTAAAATCAGCGCGGCAGAGACCAAGGATTTGGTAAAACGCTTGGAAGCAAAGTTCGGCAAGAAAATTGAAGCAAGTGTTTCTATAGACCCGGAAATTATTGGTGGCATCAAAATTATTGTTGGCGATACCGTAATAGACGCATCCGTCAAAGGCCAGTTACAAAATTTAGCCTATTCGCTTACAGCATAAGGCACAGGAGACAAAGTAATGCAGTTATCTACATCAGAAATCAGTGAACTGATTAAAAGCAGATTAGAAAATTTTTCGACCAGTGCTGAAGCGCGTACTCAAGGTACAGTAATTTCAGTAACTGACGGTATCGTTCGTATTCACGGTCTTTCAAACGTGATGTCAGGCGAAATGATCGAATTCCCAGGCAATACATTCGGTTTGGCACTTAACCTTGAGCGCGACTCAGTGGGTGCGGTGGTTCTGGGTGACTACGAACACATTACGGAAGGCGACGTATGTAAATGTACCGGTCGTATTCTGGAAGTGCCAGTTGGCCCAGAGTTGATTGGCCGCGTAGTTAACGCTTTAGGTCAACCAATCGATGGTAAAGGCCCGGTTAATGCAAAAATGACTGACAAAATTGAGAAGGTTGCGCCAGGCGTTATTGCTCGTAAATCAGTTTCACAACCAGTGCAAACAGGTTTGAAATCTGTTGACTCTATGGTTCCAGTTGGCCGTGGCCAACGTGAGTTGATCATTGGTGACCGTCAAACAGGTAAAACAGCAGTTGCAGTTGATGCGATCATCAACCAAAAAGGTCAAAACATGACCTGTATCTACGTTGCGATTGGCCAAAAGGCTTCAACTATCGCTAACGTGGTACGTAAATTGGAAGAAAACGGCGCAATGGCTTACACCATCGTTGTTGCAGCAGCAGCTTCTGACTCAGCCGCATTGCAATTCCTGGCGCCTTATGCTGGCTGTACCATGGGTGAATACTTCCGTGACCGCGGTGAAGATGCATTGATCGTTTATGATGATTTGACTAAACAAGCGATTGCTTACCGTCAGATTTCATTGCTGTTACGTCGTCCACCAGGCCGTGAAGCTTACCCAGGTGACGTGTTCTACATCCACTCACGTTTGTTAGAGCGCGCTGCTCGTGTAAACGAAGAGTATGTAGAAAAATTCACTAATGGTGCCGTAAAAGGTAAAACAGGTTCATTGACTGCATTGCCAGTGATTGAAACAGCTGCCGGTGACGTTTCTGCATTCGTTCCAACTAACGTTATTTCTATTACTGACGGTCAGATCTTCCTGGAAACTGACTTGTTCAACGCCGGTATCCGTCCTGCGATCAACGCTGGTATTTCAGTGTCTCGCGTAGGTGGTGCAGCGCAAACTAAAGTCATCAAGAAATTGGGCGGCGGTGTGCGTCTGGCATTAGCTCAATACCGTGAATTGGCAGCGTTCGCGCAGTTCGCATCTGACTTGGATGAAGCAACACGTAAACAATTGGACCGCGGTCGTATGTTTACTGAGTTGATGAAGCAAGCTCAATATGCACCTTTAAGCGTATCAAACATGGCGATTACCCTGTTTGCCGCTAACAAAGGTTACTTTGACGATGTTGCAACCAACAAAGTATTGGCATTTGAGGGCAAATTGCACGGCTTCATCGCTTCTAAATACAAAGCATTAGCTGATGCGATTGAAACAAGCAAAGATTTAAGCGGTGACAACGAGAAAGCACTTGAAGCAGCAATTCAAGACTTCAAAGCGACAACTGCTTACTAATATCTAACTATTAGGACACTAAAATGGCTGGTAGTAAAGAAATTAGAACCAAGATCAAGAGTGTAGAAAATACACGCAAGATCACCAAGGCGATGGAAATGGTTGCCGCTTCTAAAATGCGTAAGGCGCAGGACAGAATGCGTGCATCACGTCCATACGCTGAGAAAATCCGTAATGTGGCGGCCCACCTCTCACTTGCACATTCAGAATACAAGCACCCTTTTCTTTTAAAGCGTGAAAATGTAAAGAATGTCGGCATTATCGTTATCAGTTCAGACAAAGGTCTGTGCGGTGGCTTGAATACCAATGTGTTGCGTCTTACAGTTAACCAGATGAAAACTTGGGAATCTGAAGGCAAAAAGCTAACTGTGAGTGCGATCGGTAATAAAGGTTACGCCTTTATGACTCGTGTTGGTGCCAATGTGAAGTCACACATCACTGGTTTAGGTGATGTGCCGCATCTGGAAACGCTGATTGGTACGATCAAGGTGATGCTGGATGCTTATACGGCTGGCGAAATCGATCAACTGCATATTTGTTACACTCGCTTCATCAATACCATGAAGCAGGAGCCAGTAATCGAGCAGTTGCTACCATTGACAAGTGAGCGCTTGGGCACGCATCCAACTGATGAAAAAGCTGAGTCTCTCACAACCAGCGGCGTAATCAAGAGTGCGATTCAGATTGGTGCTGCTAAAGGTCATTGGGATTACATCTATGAGCCAGAAGCTAAGCCGGTGATTGATCACTTGATGGTACGTTATATCGAATCATTGGTTTATAACGCGGTATCTGAAAACATGGCATCTGAACAATCATCACGTATGGTTGCGATGAAGTCAGCTTCAGACAACGCGAAAAACGTGATTGGTGAATTGAAACTGGTTTACAACAAGGCGCGTCAAGCAGCAATTACCAAAGAGATCTCTGAGATTGTCGGCGGCGCAGCAGCTGTTGCGTAGTTAAAAATAGAATTTTATTAAAGTAATATCTGACTAACATACGTTTAGTAAGGAAAAAAGATGAGTACAGCAATTATTGGTAAAGTAGTGCAATGTATTGGCGCGGTGGTTGACGTTGAATTTCCACGTGATCATATGCCAAAAGTATTTGAAGCATTGATTATTGATGACGCATCAAGCCAAGCGGAAGCTGGTTTGACGCTAGAAGTGCAACAACAGTTGGGTGACGGCATTGTACGTACTATTGCCATGGGCTCATCTGATGGTCTTGCACGTGGTACAGCATTCAAATCAACAGGTGCACAAATTCAAGTGCCGGTTGGTACAGGCACTTTGGGCCGTATTATGGACGTGTTAGGTCGCCCAATCGATGAGGCTGGTCCTATCGAGTGTGACGAGCGCCGTTCTATTCACCAAAAAGCACCAACATTTGAAGAGTTATCTCCATCTGTTGACCTGTTGGAAACAGGTATTAAGGTGATTGACCTGGTTTGCCCATTCGCTAAGGGTGGTAAAGTTGGTCTGTTCGGTGGTGCTGGTGTAGGTAAAACCGTAAACATGTTGGAACTGATCAACAACATCGCTAAACAACACTCAGGTTTATCAGTGTTTGCAGGTGTGGGTGAGCGTACTCGTGAAGGTAACGACTTCTACCATGAAATGGCAGAAGCTGGCGTTATCAAACTTGATGACATGAAAGAATCAAAAGTAGCGATGGTATTCGGTCAAATGAACGAACCACCAGGCAACCGTTTACGCGTAGCTTTGTCAGGTTTGACTATGGCTGAGAAATTCCGTGACGAAGGCCGTGACGTGTTGTTCTTCGTGGATAACATCTACCGTTACACATTGGCCGGTACTGAAGTATCAGCTTTGTTAGGCCGTATGCCTTCAGCTGTAGGTTACCAACCTACCCTGGCTGATGAAATGGGCCGTTTACAAGAGCGTATTACTTCAACTAAAACAGGTTCTATTACTTCTATCCAAGCGGTTTATGTACCTGCGGATGACTTGACTGACCCATCACCAGCAACAACATTCCAACATTTGGACTCAACAGTTGTGCTGTCACGTGACATTGCTTCTTTAGGTATCTACCCTGCGGTTGACCCATTGGATTCAACATCACGTCAATTAGACCCATTAGTGGTTGGTGAAGAGCACTACCAAGTTGCACGTTCAGTACAACAAACATTGCAACGCTACAAAGAGTTGCGTGACATTATCGCGATTCTGGGTATGGACGAATTGTCACCAGAAGATAAATTGGCTGTTGGTCGTGCACGTAAAATCCAACGTTTCTTGTCACAACCATTCCACGTGGCTGAAGTGTTTACCGGTGCGCCTGGTAAATACGTGCCATTGAAAGAAACAATCAAAGGCTTTAAGGCGATTGTTGCCGGTGAATACGACCACTTGCCAGAACAAGCGTTCTACATGGTTGGTGGTATTGAAGAGGCAGTTGAAAAGGCCAAGACTCTTAACTAAGTAATACTTGGTTAATTAGTTAACGCTTTAAGGAAAAAAAATGGCAAATACTGTTCATATTGATGTAGTCAGTGCAGAGGCAAGCATATTCTCAGGTGAAGCTGAGTTTGTGGTTGCACCTGCAAGTGCCGGTGAAGTGGGTTTATACCCAAATCATGCGCCTATGATTAGCACCATCAAGCCTGGTGCCTTGCGTATCAAGCAAGCCAATGAAGCTGAAGAAACTTTGATTTTTATCTCAGGTGGTCTGTTGGAGGTACAGCCTGGCGTAATCACGGTGTTGGCAGATACTGCTGTGCGCGGTCATGATCTGGATGAAGTGAAAGCGATTGCGGCAAAAGAAGCTGCGGAAGAAGCGCTTAAAAACAGAACTTCAGATATTGATTATGCAACAGCACAAGCTGAACTGTCTGAGGCAGTTGCACAGATTCAAACGATTGAGCGCTTACGTAAAAATAAGCACTAATCGTAGCGAAGCAGTTGGTATAAAAAGCAAAAAGGCAGCCTCGGTTGCCTTTTTTGTTATACTTTGACTATAAACCTACAGGCTATAAAAGCACTTCACTATTAAATTAAACATGAGCAAATTAAATATCGTTATTCTTGCTGCGGGTAAAGGTACACGCATGCATTCCAACCTACCCAAAGTGCTGCACACCGTTGGCGCAAAGCCGATATTAGGACATGTGATTGATTGTGCTAAATCGCTTAACCCACACAAGATCATAGTGGTATATGGTTTTGGCGGCGAGACGGTAAAAGCGTCATTTGCAAGCGAAGATATTATCTGGGTTAACCAGGCGGAACAGCATGGTACTGGTCATGCGGTACAACAGGCGGTGCCACACTTGGAAGCAGATGCTGATACGCTCATTTTACTGGGTGATGTGCCGCTGATAGACGCGCAAGCTTGTAAAAAATTGGTTGAGCAGGCTGATAACAAGCTGGCTATCTTATCCTTTAATAAGGCAGACCCAACAGGTTATGGGCGTATCGTCCGCAATGCCATGTACGGCGTGACGGCAATAGTTGAGCACAAGGATGCTAGCGAAGAACAGCATAAAATCACAGAAGTGAATACCGGCATCATGGCAATGCCTAATGCGCATTTAACAAAGTGGCTATCACAACTCACTAACCACAATGCACAAGGTGAGTATTATTTGACCGACATCGTTGCATTGGCAGTGAAAGATCATATCAATGTTGTTGCTGAAATCACGGCTGATGAATGGTCAGTGACCGGCATTAATTCCAAAACGGATTTGGCACAAATTGAGCGCGTGCATCAAAGCCGCATTGCGCAAAAGCTGTTGCAGCAGGGCGTTACATTAAGAGACCCTGCCCGTTTGGATGTGCGCGGTACATTAAGTTGTGGCCGTGATGTCGAGATTGACGTGAACTGTGTGTTTGCAGGCAATGTGAAGCTAGGTGACAACGTGAAAATTGCAGCAAATTGCGTGATTAAAAACGCAGTGATCGCAGCAGGAACGCAGATCGCGCCATTTACGCATATTGATGATACAGAGATTGGTGAAAATAGCCGTATTGGCCCCTATGCACGTTTGCGCCCAGGTACCACCCTTGCGGCGGATACGCATATTGGTAATTTTGTCGAGCTTAAAAATGCGCAAGTGGATGTAGGCAGCAAGATCAACCATCTAAGTTATGTGGGTGATAGTACCGTAGGTAAAAACGTGAATATCGGCGCGGGTACGATTACCTGTAACTATGATGGTGCCAATAAATTCAGAACGGTGATCGAGGATAATGCATTCATCGGTTCAGATTCACAATTGGTTGCGCCAGTGACGATTGGCCGCGGTGCGACGATTGCCGCAGGTTCAACCATCACCAAAGACGCTCCTGCGGATCAGCTGACTTTGTGTCGTGCTAAAGAGCAGAAATCGATTGCAGGTTGGAAACGACCACAAAAAATTAAAAAGTAACGCTATAAGAAAGACTAAACAACTATGTGTGGCATTGTAGGAGCAGTAGCAAATAGAAACGTGGTTTCCACGCTGATTGAGGGCTTAAGCCGTCTGGAGTACCGTGGCTATGACTCTGCCGGTATCGCTGTGTTAAATGGCGCTGGCATCGAGCGCGTGCGTGCAGTGGGCAGAGTATCGGCCATGACCGATAAAGCCAATGAAGTTAAGTTAAGTGGTTTAGTGGGTATAGGCCATACACGCTGGGCAACACATGGTGGTGTTACTGAAAGCAATGCACATCCGCATGTATCAAAAGGTGAAATCGCCGTGGTGCATAACGGCATTATCGAAAACCACGATGAACAGCGCACACGTTTGAAAGCACTGGGCTATGAGTTCGCTTCACAGACCGATACAGAAGTTATCGCACACCTGATTCACTACTATCACAAAGATTTAACGTTATTAGCTGCTACACAAAAAGCCGTGAGTGAACTGACTGGCGCATTTGCTATCAGCGTGATTTCCGTTAAAGAGCCTGAACATATGGTAACTGCGCGTCTGGGCTGTCCTTTGCTGCTTGGACTAGGTGATGGTGAAAACTTCATTGCCTCTGATGTTTCTGCCGTGCTGTCAGTAACGCGCAAAGTGATTTATCTGGAAGATGGTGATGTGGCCGATATTCGCCGCGATGGCGTGACGATTTTTGGCCGTGATGGCAAAGAAGTGAGCCGTAAAATTCATATGAGTGATGTGTCGCTTGCCAGCATGGAGCTTGGCCCTTATGCGCACTTTATGCAAAAAGAGATTCATGAACAGCCGCGTGCGCTGACCGACACTATCGAGGCGTTGATTGACGATAACCAGTTCTCCCCTGCCCTGTTTGGCGAAGCGGCTGGCGATATATTCAAGCAAGTAGACAGCATTTTAATATTGGCAGCAGGCACCAGCTATTACGCTGCGCTTACGGCTAAATACTGGCTGGAAAGCATTGCAAAATTGCCGACCAATGTGGAAATCGCCAGTGAATACCGCTATCGTGAATCTGTGCCCAATCCTAAACAATTGATCGTCACTATTTCGCAGTCAGGCGAAACGCTGGATACGATGGAAGCGTTGAAACATGCGAAGTCACTTGGCCAGAATCTGACCTTGGCGATTTGCAACGTACAGGAAAGCGCCATTCCGCGTGCTTCACAGTTAGTGTTCTATACCCGTGCCGGTGCTGAAATTGGCGTTGCCTCCACAAAAGCATTCACCACACAACTGGTGGCTTTGTTCACTTTGGCAGCAACGCTGGCAAAACAACGTGGCTTATTAAATAGCGAAGCCGAGCAATCGCATTTAAGTGCTTTGCGCCAATTAGCTGTCAGCGTACAGCATGCGCTGAATCTGGAGCCGCAAATCCGCGAATGGGCAAAATCATTTGCTCACAAACAACACGCACTGTTTCTGGGGCGTGGGATTCATTACCCAATCGCACTGGAAGGCGCGTTGAAGCTCAAGGAAATTTCTTATATCCATGCCGAGGCTTATCCGGCAGGCGAGCTTAAACATGGCCCGCTGGCGCTTGTAGATAGCGATATGCCAGTGGTTGTGATTGCCCCTAATGATGCATTGCTGGAAAAAGTAAAATCCAACATGCAGGAAGTGAAAGCCCGTGGCGGCGAGTTATTTGTATTTGCCGATGCTGACAGCCACTTTACTGAATCTGAAGGTGTGCATGTGATCCGTACGCCGCGCCATGTAGGTGTGCTTTCCCCTATTTTGCATACTATTCCGGTACAAATGTTGGCGTATCATGCGGCGTTGTTGAAAGGGACGGATGTGGATAAGCCCAGGAATTTGGCGAAGTCGGTCACGGTGGAGTAAAGTGACTTTTGCCAAAGATAGAGTTGTATTAATAAAATAAAGTACGACCTTACAAAATAAAGTTATATCGTAATTAATAAAGTTGGAGCATAGAAGTGAAATTAATAATAACGCTATTAATATTAAGTTTATTTGGTAATGTAGCTATTGCAGAGACAATTGTTGGGCAAGTTGCCTAATGCAGTTGTATGGCTATACTTAATTGCGAGTGCATTAGCATTTTGTGCGTATGCGCTCGATAAATCAGCTGCACAAAAAGATCAATGGCGCATCAAAGAAAGTACATTGCACTTTTTGGGAGGCTGGCCAGGTGCATTAGTCGCACAGAAAGTGCTCAGACACAAATCAAAGAAACAATCCTTTAGAATTGTATTCTGGATTACTGTATTTATTAATTGTGCCGTTTTTTATTGGTTACTCACTCCTGCAGGTAATGACTTTCTAAAATCGATTCTAGGTTCGATTTAGAAATCTAGCAAATATTGCAAAAGAAGGCATTTTTACATCATCTGTTCTTCCATAAGTAAATACTAATCTGCGAACTGCATTAGTTTCGAAGCCTTCATTAGGTACAGAGATTTCAAACTCTGCCTCAAAAATCCAATCTGCAGCTTTATTTTTACGTAATAGTTGAAGATGGCCATCTAGCGCCGTAGTCATTGCCATAGCAATATTTGGCTTTTGATGATTCGCAATGATGGATAAGATTTTTGAAAGTATTCTACGAACTGGACCAGTACTATCGCTGGTAAATCTGTCATGAATCTGTTCATTTGAGTCATGTTGTATTGGAAAACTTTTACTTTTTATAGCATCTAATATCGGTTTCCATACCAATACACTATTAGAGACATCTTGTGCTTTAGTATGCTGGTGAAGATGTTCCCAGTGCAATTTCAAATCTGTATAAACAAATGAACCAGTAAGACAGGCCAAAAACAATGCGGTCTCTAGATTAAAGCTTTTAATTATTCTCAGCTGAGAATTTTCGTTTCCAGTTTCTAAATTTTGAAGCAGTGCAAGAGGATCATTTTCAGACTCTAACTTCATTTGATCAACAACTCGCTCAAGCAGCTCCTCTTCTATCTCTGGTGTAATTTGGCGAATATAAGCTTTCAACTTAGGATTTGATAATCTTTGAATGGTTCTTTTAAGATCATCGACAGACAAGTGCTTGATTTGCTCCATATCTTCATCACTTGGAGCCCAACCTTTAGTCCTCTCTTCGGCCATATTCCAGACTTCTTTTCTAAACAGTTCATTGAACTCAGTAGGATCCGGAACCATATGTATAACGCCAGCATTGATTTGTGACTCTATGCTAAATAAGAACAATAAATTTTTAAGAACTTGTTCCTTGTGTTGTCTTGGAGAGTGAACAGGGCTGAAATCGGGCTTTATGAAATTAGGGTTGATGAATGGACTAGGGAGAATGATCTCATCAAAATAATTAAGCATCCCAATGCCATTGACTCCAATTGTACGGGGGTCAATCGTACCTAAAAAAACACCTCTTGAAATGTTAGGGTCTGGTCTTGGTAATAGACTTTCAATATTTGTATCTGGAGGCCATAAACCGCCATAAAAATCATGAATTTTTGCGACCTGTTCATCACTTAATTCTTTTCTTACATCATCCCAAGTTTTACCTTTGTTTAAACCAAGAATATCTTTAGCCGATCTAATAAGCATGAGATTACGTTCTCGAATACTATAAACATCCCATGCTGGACGTTTATCCTTAGCTCTTCCAGAGCAACATTTTTTGAATTTTTTGCCACTACCGCAACCGCAATTATCATTGGCATTTATATCTTTCGTCTTCTTTTGAAGATACTTATGTGCCCCTGATGTACGCCCATATGCATCCTGATAATGAACGGAACCATCCTTATGGCTTACATACATTTCACCACCAAATTGGTACAGCCCATCTTTGGGTAACAGAATTTTGGCAATCGATCCCCAACTGCCCTTAAAATGGATTTCAGGGTACAGCCAGTCTTTATTTCTTGATGCAATGAATTTACGAGCTCGTGCCTTAAGCAGGTAATTAACGGCTAGCACTTCTTCGCGATTAAATTTTCTACTACGTATATAAGCATCTGTTCTCACCATCGAACTCCCCCTAAATCTGGAGTTAGTTCTTCGCGTGGTCAGATCTACTCCTTCCGGGTTTTCAGCGTATTCCAGATTAGTTAAAATTAGGCAGTGATTTTCATCAAGCACGAATATTGTCTGAGAACCTATTAGTTCTATTCCTGGGTCTTCGGGGTAAGTACATCCATCTGAATTAGGGGGGTATGCTGCGTTATAGATGGTGACCGGATGATCGGAAATTATGAATTTCACATCTGAATCTATTGCTGAAACGATTTCTCTGACACCTTCAGTCCACATAGTGCAATGACGAGTGCGTAAGCCTTGCATCTCAATCATAAGTTCGAGCTGGGATAATCTTCCGTATTTGGTCCGTATCCAGTCCAAACCTTTTATTGTTCTTAACTTCTGGGCATCAAGGTACTCAAAGAATGGTTCAAAAGCTTCATGGATATCACGTTCATCTCCATTTGAAATGGCTTCAACCGCAGTGGCACCATTTGTATCAAGACTACCCATGAGATATTGTTCAATCTCGTCATTAATTTCGTTCCCAAATTTAGTGGTATAGAGATCCATTTCGCAAAAACATTGAGATGGATAGTAGTTTGAAATTTCGCGGTACCTAATTGTGCGTTCATTAGGAAGTTTTTCTTCGGGAAATAAATTCAGATAAACTAATTTCTGTTGTCCCTTAGTCAGGAAACGACGTTGATACCACTCAGGGATGTAATGATTATTCCGTGATTTTTGTTCGGCCATTATTTATTATTCAGCAACCATAATTGAAGTTGTTAACGAGTAAATTTGTACCTAAATAGATACATTTGAATACATTCATTAGGTACAAAGTCACTCTGTTTTAAAACAGCTTTTGAATAGTTAAAACCAGAGTGATAGATTTTCTTGAGACCCCATAGTGCCGTAGCTACTAACTTCCAGGATCATCAGATGGAGTGGTTATTTACCATGGAGACCTATGTTGTTTGATGGGCTCATAATTATTACTGCACATTAAACAACGCCACCATAACTGATAGCATTTAAGATCTTCTTGACCTCTAAAAGGCCAGAATCCGAATCAGCCAAGGATATAGGAGTTGCTCCTAGAATAAGATTTTCTTTGTTCAGCCAAGTATCGGCTTTTGATTTTGAGCCAAACGCAGCGATAGCGAGGGATTCCATCTCGTTAAGGCGAATTTGCAATTGAGAATTTGATTCCATGAGAACCTCGCAATTAAGCCACACCTTTCCACGGCATTGACCGACTCTGCTGACCGGGTGCGGGACGAAAAGTTTGTGGCTAGTCAATTATACTCTAAACTAAATTCTAAGAAATATAATGCTCAACTCAGGAGTAAATATGCTCAAGAATTCATGAAAAAACTTTCATAGAAGATAGCGTTAAATTATATTTGCGTCCAATCACATGGACCTACGGCCAGATCGTAAAGCGCATTCAAACCAAATGATTCTTCACACCACAATCACCTATTTGCCTAAAGATTCGGGGCATAAGCTGCCTCTCGAACATTTAGTAAAAAAAGCAATCAATGAAGCGATTGCAAGACAGAGGGTGCTTGGGTTGAAAAACTTCTATGTTGGTAAAAATGGCCGGATCTATGCTCGATGGCCAAATGGCAGATATGCGTCTGTGAATGGCCCGGTAAGACCGGAATAATCCATCAAAATTTCACAACCCTACCTTTGTTAGGCATCGTAACAATATTTTTGCCTAAAATTAAGGAGTAGATAAGCTGCAATTGTGTTATTAGTTTATTGGCAAGCAACTGTTATAGTTACGATTATCAACCTTGAATTAGTTTAAAAAGTTTGATATTTATTTCTATATAAAAAATATAAGGGGGAAAAATGAATAAGACTGATCTAATATCAAAACTCGCGGCAGAGGGAAATATTTCAAAAAGACAAGCTTCGAAATTACTCAATATTGTTCTTGATTCGATTTCGGATACCCTTGCAGAGGGTGATAAAGTCACGATACCAAATTTTGGAACATTTAAAGTTTCAGATCTGGCGGCAAGGAATGGCAGAGATCCAAGAACGGGAAGATCCATAAGAATAGGCGCTCGTAAAAAAGCTTCATTTTCTGCAGGTTCTGGTTTAAAAACTGCAGTTAGAGGTGGTAATACAGGTAATGGTGGACCAGGTGGGAGGGGTTAGTCATGGCCAAACTTCAACAATTTAGAGATTTTCACAATGATGCAACATCAAAATTGTCTGAGAATACCCGTACATTGGCTTTATCCGCAATTGCAATTGTGTGGGTATTCAAAACAGATGTAGATGGGAATTTCGCATTACCTAACCAGCTTTATTGGCCACTCGTGCTTGTGATTGCCGCTCTAGCTTTAGATTTCATTCAATATTTATATAAAGTGTTTGTATGGAAGTATCTGTTTGAAAGAGAAGAAAAGCGGCTGGAACGAAACGAAATCACCGAAGATACTGATTTGTATGTTGATAGTAACTGGAACGTGGCAGCCTACGTCCTTTTTTATTTAAAACTAGTTGCCGTGATTTTCGCTTATGGTAATTTACTTGTTTACCTGAGCTCTGCAATTAAATTAATTTAGTTTTATTTTTTGGTTTGATTGGGATGAAGTAGTCATCATCTTTTGCTATGTTACCGGCGACAGGCTCAAAATTCATTTTGAACTGTCCCTTGTAACCTCGATCCATTGCTTTATTAGTATCGTCTGTCTTAAGTTCGTAAAATGCAATCTGGGCAAGCCTTAAGCCAGGCAACAAAGTGATTGGAATTTCTCCAAGATTGGCTAACTCTAATGTAATAATTCCCCGATAGCCAGGATTTACTATGGTTGCCGTTGCAATATTTAACCCTTCTCTTGCCCAAGATGAACGTGCAGTTACTATTCCTTGAAGATCATCAGGAAGTTTGACCCACTCAAGCGTTGGTACTAACGCCAATGATCCCGGATGTAGCAAAAAAGGTTTGCCAAATGGGATATCGAATCTTTCGTGCTTCTGTTGGCGCTCACGCACCGAATCGTGATCTTTAGACTCTTGATATGCGGATGGCTCAACGTGTGATTGTGCACCTGCTCTTGCAATCATAACGACTGTACCCATCCTCAAATCTATAGAAGAAGGTCCAAGTTGTTCCTTGTCCAGAATAGGAGAAACAGTTAAATCATTCCTTAATCTATTTTCAATAGCTGCACGTGAAAGTGCTGACATTATCGAATCCCCTTTGAATCAAACGATTTTTCGAAATACCAGAGTATTTCTATTCCTATTTTTTATTTAGATCTAGTTCGTTTGTTTTTATTGTTAAGCATTAGTTTTATTGATGCCTGTTGCATGATTCCATGTTCACATAAACGATTTATCTCACTGAAAGTTATTTTTGTTTTTTTTACTTTTGTTGATTTGTGAGCGTGAGCAATCCAGCCTGCAAAGATGATTTGCCTGAAATCGACATGGGAACATTGCGGGCCGTTATCATATTGATAGCCAACCGGCGGGCACCTGTCGAGGATTTTGGTCACTAATTTCTCAATCTCGCCAATGGCTGGTTTAGGATACAAAGCCCCTTCAAATGTAGCCAAGTATTCTTTTAAATGTTCTATAGTTTGCTTGATTGATGATTTAGGAAAGATGTCGTACCAAGGATCAGTTTGCCGTTTGGCAAATAAGTCTTTCCAAAAATCGTTTACAGCAGACTGTATCCTTTGATCGAAAACCCATTGGTCATATCCTAGAACTTCGGCTGCTGTTAAAAGAATATTTACTCTAAGTGCAGTAAACGGATGATCATCATGTATACCATCACCATTCGGATCACTACTGTACAAGAGATCGGTGTGAGCTGCTAAAAAGCTAGGCCCGAACATAAGCAGTCCTATAAAGTCGCAGAGAAACTCCTGTATCCACGAATCATAGCTAGCGAATGCGAAGAAAAAATCTTTAGAACCAATACTGTGGTCTATTTCTAGTTTATTTAATTCTCCCCGAACATCTTCCGGTGCATTTGCAGAGTAAAGCCACTGGACGACAGTTTTTTGGTCTTTAAAAATCTTGTTAGGTGTAACGAAGTGGGTCAGGAAAATATCGTCTAACTTTCCTTGGACCTTCGGAAGGTTATAAATTGCATGACCGACTTCATGGCCAAGGATAGTGTGTAATAGAACGTAGTGTTTAAGGGTGCGAGGAAAGACGATTGTAAAGATACGTCGTTTACCTAATTCTCGATTAGGATCTGAATAGATAGAGTAGGAGCTTAAGCCTCCTTCTGCAATCACATGTACTTTTGGAATTCGGGGAGGACCGACATCCCTTATTTCAGTACATATCTCTTTAGAGATTTCTTTGAATTCTTCTACAAAAGGCCAAGAATATTCACCTAGTGATGACCGTTCTATCCGGCAAATAAGTTCAGAAAGGTCATCGATGTCTTTAGCAACTTCACAGACTACTTCGACATCTGCGGCATCGATTATTTTTAACTCACTTTTGATGTGTTTTAACCGAGCACAGCATTCCTCATAGAACTCACGGCTTCCATCCAAACCATAGTCATATCTAAGCGTTTGGTCTAATACGAACTGTAAATTCTCCGCTTCATTTATGAGGAAATCTACAGGTTTCATATAGCCCTAACTACAAAAGTGCTTCGCTGAATAAGCGAAAAAAATCCGCAGCTTGGTCTTTCTGTTCAGCAGTTAATTGTTTCCGATTAGACATTAAATACAGGATAGTTTCTAATTCGCGCACTGCTTCATCCTTAGATTTTCCTTCGAAAACTTCATTGAAAGTTTCATCTAAAGCCTGTTTTATAGATAGATGCCATGCATTTGCAACAGGATGGTGACGAATCTCTGAAGCTGAGCGCAGAGCTAAAACTCCACTATGTGCATCATCCTTGAAAGCGTTATAACGATACATCTCAAGAAGACGAAATAAGCTTTCAAGAGGAATCTCATTGTCATATTTTTTGGTAGATTTAGGCTCAATTGCACACGTATAAGCCATTTGAGCAAAACGTTTATATCTTGCGCTACTATTATCTGGACGATAGGAGGACATGATAGCCATTTGATTTCTCCATAGTTTAAATTTAATTAACGATGAACTGTTTGGATAGCACAGCGTTACGCAATTTTTAACTCTTTCATAATATTGGCACTGATTTCTTCACGAAGTTTCGATAATTCAAGTATAAATGCAAATGCCATTTGGCCAGAATCTAGTAATTCTATTACACCATCATCTTGGAAATAGATGTCATAACCATCAGTTACGACATAACGAGTGGTTAAGATACCTTTAGTGTCGATTCCTCGTTTATTCATGGCTTCTAGGTTATCTTTGATTCGTAAAGGCGAAATACCCTTAGCAAGTAACTTGGATAAAACTCTAAGTAATAGGATATCTGTAAAACTAAATCTTCTTTTGGTACCTCGACCACGTTTAGTGCCAGCCGTAGGTACAACCAATTCATGTCTACAAAGATAATTGACCATATCCATAGTGAGCTCTGAATATTTGGCAGCATCCTTAGCTTCGAACCACGTCTTGTCTTTCTTCTTGTATTTAGGTATTCCCATAATTAGAGTTTAGCTCTAGACTCAATTTATAGTCAACTGATTTTATTGATAATTTACATTTTTTATAGGTAATTTATCGATAAAATTATTGGGTTAGGAATTAAATACGCAAATTAGAAGAGGAAAGAAACCAGCAACCCGTTTTCTTGATGGGTCGCTGGCAGACATGTTTAAGAGCGGCCTTTCTTACGACCTTTTCCATGACGGGTAGATTTATATCTAAAAGCCATTCTTTGTTGCAAAGTAGAATCTGATAAAGAGTCGATGAATTCCTTGCTGAATTTATAACCCAGTGACTTCGCATTCTTAAGGAATTTTTCAACATAGCTTTGGCTATCTTGTTCGACCTTCAACATTTCACTAGGGCTGAAACGTACTGCAGCAGGATCGATATTAGATGAATCCAAAATAAGCTTTACGTTGTACTCGTCAAGCGCATTTTGTGCAGCTGCACTATTCATAGCAGCCATTTGTGCAGGGTCAAGGTTGAATTCGTTCATATATTTAACAAACTCTTCCTCAGGGCAATTCAAAATATGATCAAGCGTTTGATCAAGTAATATGTCATCTAATGTGGATTTTGTATTTGTTTTCATAATTATTTATCTCCAAGTTTTCTAACCGCTCTTTCCAATCTGCGGTCAGCAGCCCAGAATTGCTTGTCTGCCATTCCTAGTTTGCTACGTATTTCTGATTTGGTAAGACCATGTTCCAATAACAAATTGAGAATGGTTAAGGCTTCCAGGTCGTTTGCTAACGATTCACGTAGTTTTGCTATGCGGTTATCCTGATCAATAGAATCTTCCAAACCAATCAGGATGTCTTCTGGCGACTTATCCTCTTCCAGTTCAGTTGAGCTAACAGAATTAACCTCATCAAACTCTTCATGGCCATAGGTAAGCTTCGCTCTGGTATGGGTTGCTTTTCTGGTGGCATCTGAAGCAATACTTCGCATAGCGCCAAATACAAGGCCAAAAAAATCTACCTTTGACTTGTTCCAATTTCGTTCCCCAAGTATGGAGCTGTAAGCCGATCCAATAAGGTCATACTCTGTGGTATGTATTTTTAACCCTGGGTGTTTATTAAGTATTGCTGCTGCAGCTGCAAATACACGAGGTGAGGGACTCTCTGCCTGAATTTTGATGTGTGATCTTATCTCTGCTTCGGTAGCAAAATCATCAGTTTTAGTTACCTTTAAATCAGTTTCATTCATATTGAGCCTCCTCACATAACAATGCTCAAAAAAAACCATTTTTGACGCTCAAGTCGAAAAAATATTTTCATAGTTTTAATCGTCAAAAATTCATCAAATTTGTGCATTACCAGTTAAGGGAGATAAATCAACCCAATTTAAAGGAACCATGATGGAAACTGTAATCATAAACAAAATAGATGTAAATGCAGCTAAAGAACCAAACGGCCCTAAATACTTTATCAATATCGAAGGTAACAAGCATGAATGGCCACGAGAAACCATTACCACTGAAGAGCTAGCGCAGTTAGGTGGTTGGGTAAATGAAGGTGTAATTGAGATTGATGAGCATAACGTCGAACGCACCCTGTCAGCCGGCGAAGTGATCCACTTGAAACCAGGTATGGGTTTCGCCAAAAAAATTCGCTGGCAACGCGGTGATGGTGTGTTCGATCTTCGTCTTACTAACGAACTGCAGCATCTGCAAGGTCATTTTAAAAACGCAGAGAAACATGAGAACTGGTTCTTGCTACCGGACCATCCATTACCGGAGGGCTGGAGCCTCAAGACCGCAAATATTGCTTTTCGGGTTTTACCTGGATATCCAGCCACACCACCTTACGGGTTCTTTGTACCGAACGGGCTCAGATACGAAGGTGCATTTCCAGGCAACTACCAGGAAGGCGTCGCCGACGTGCCTCCCTTTGAAGGTCAGTGGGCTATGTTCTCTTGGGCCCCTCAAGAATGGAAATCAAGTGACAGCATCGCAGCAGGATTTAACCTGCTTAACTTCGCACTGAGTTTCACAGTACGTCTGAAGGAAGGTGCCTAGATGTCAGTATCGATCAGCATGCAAGGCGATACTTTTGCGGAGATCCAAAGGCATCTGTTCCCTAAAGGTGACCGGCGTGAACAAGGTGGTTTCCTGTTTAGCCGCTTCGACGAGGACAAGCAGGAATTCGTAGTGATTGAATGGCTGCCATTAACTGGGTCGGATTACGCATTCCAGGAAAGAGACTATCTTGAGCTGTCTGATTCAACGCGTGCTACCTTGATCAAGAAGGCACATGACATGCAGGCATCGCTGATCGAGATTCACTGTCACCCCGGTCAGTTCAAAGTGGCATTCTCATTGGCTGACTGGATGGGGTTCCATGAGTTCGTGCCGCACATTCGATGGCGGCTGGCCAATCGCCCCTATGCGGCATTGGTATTCGGGCATGATTGTGTTGATGGTTTCGCATGGGTTGGTGAACAAAAACTTCCGGTTATCTTGAAAGGCATCAATGCTGGAAAGGCCTTTCATGCAACAACCGGTAATTCTATGAATGCACTTAGTAGAGGTTTTTATGAAAAGATTTGACAGAAATATCATGTTCTTTGGGGTCGATGGTCAGCGCATATTGCGTGAATTGGTTGTAGCCGTGGTTGGCTGTGGCGGACTTGGGCATCATGTGATCCAGCAGCTAGCCTACCTTGGGGTCAAGAAAATCGTAGCTATCGATGATGAAGAGCTGAGCCTGACCAATAAGAATCGGTATGTGTTGGCTTATGACGACGACCCTGTCCCCGGCTTTCGTAAAGTAGATTTAATCAAGCGCAGCGTCCATTTAATTGACCCATCTATCGAAGTGGTAACAGTTCACGCAAGTTTGCGAAGTGCAGAAGCTATTGCAGCGCTGAAAAAAGCAGATGTGATCTTCGGTTGTCTGGATGATGACGGTCCACGATTCATCTTGAATGAGTTTGCCTTGGCATACGAGAAGGAGTTGTTCGACATGGCATCAGATACTGATAACGATGGCATGCTCATCTACGGTGGTCGTATGGTCTATGTTGGACATGATGAGCCAGGCTGTCTGGTATGCATGGATGTACTCGATATGAATGCCGTCACAAAATTCTTAAGTAGCGAAAATGGCAGGCGCGACCGTGAAGATTTGTATGGCGTAGATAATTCCGAGCTGGAAGAAGCTGGGCCATCGGTCGTTTCCCTAAACGGCATCATTGCATCACTTGCAGTGATGGAATATATGCTACAAGCCACAGGCATTCGTAAGGCTAAGAGGAAGCTTGAATACCGGGGAAATATGGGCATCGTCGCTGTAAAGAATGAGATACATGCCGATGATTGTCACTTTTGCAAAAATGTTCGTGGTTCAGCTGATACAGCAAACCTTGAACGTTATCTATAAGCGAGGATATTAAGATGTCATTTTTAGAAGAATTTTTATTAGTTTTAGCCTATTCCGTCAGGACTCAATTAGCCATCATTTTTGGTGTGGTGTTTTTTATAGGTTTCTTAGTTTTAGGCCATCACTTCGCAGAAACACTGCATTTTGAAGGCTATCTCGCACCGTTGGCTGATGCGATCAGGCCATATATAGAAATGCGTTATGAGTATGCTGCATGGGGAGCCTTGTTCACATTTTTCGGTGTGGCCATCAGGGTTTACTTAAAAGACCGTAAGCGTTTTTTACAATACTAAATAAGTTAAAGACGACTTTTGGCGAAGCGAAAATACGAATTTGACGAGCAGAAATTAGCTCGATTCAAAAAAGAAGGCCGTGGCGAAGGTCATGGTGTCGACTATAAGCCTTGGCTAACCATACAAGATGTGCCTTCCAAGGGCCGGTCCAGCCGCATCCCTAGCAGCAAAGTCCCCCGCGAACATCATCTGCTCTCAGACAATGAACGGGGTATTTTTTTGTTACTGGATTGGTCGGATGACGTAGTTGATGTACGTGAGCAGTTTCCATTGGACCGTGACATCACACGCAAAATCGCAAAAGAGATGGGAGTAATCCATCCTATGGATCCTAAAACACGCACTGACATCGTAATGACAACGGATTTTTTGGTGGACACACGTGTAGATAACAAGATTATCGAAATTGCACGGTCAGTCAAATCCAAAACGGACCTTGATAACTCCCGCATGATAGAAAAACAAGAGATAGAGCGTCGTTACTGGGAACTCAAGAATATTGATTGGCGAATGTTCATTGATACCGATATCCCGGAAAAACGGGTTGAAAACCTGCGCTGGTTATACGAAATGAAATCATTTGAAGGCTTAGTCGTTCCTTATCCGGGTTACTGGCAGGACATATGTACCAGACTGATGGCTGCATTGAATAAAGTACATCGTGTGCAAGTTAAAAAGTTGATTAAAGAGTTAGAGTTTACTCAGGGCTTAAAATCAGAGGATGTCATTGCTGGGATTCGTCACTTAGGCGCTAATAAGGCAATCACATTTGACCTTGATATCCAGTTTAGTACCAATGTATTTATAAGTAGTACGAAGCAAGAGTCAAGCGTTACACCTATGAGGAACATAGCATGATGTTCCTGAAAAATGACTTGATTCAGTATGAAGGTGAAGGTGGTAAAACGATTCGTATATTGTGGATCCACCCCGAACAACCTTATGCCTTCACAATTGAAATTGGTGATGTACATGCCCTTCCGCAAAGCCTCAATATTAAAAGTCTTGAATCTGATTTATTAGATGGCAAGGCTAAGCTATTAAAGTCGGATCCTTTTTTTCGTATCATTAATGATGAAGCCTTGCCTACCAAGCATAAAGAGATTCGGGACAAAGCCTTTCAAATTATTGAAGATCTTGTAGCCAATCAACCGGCCATTTACTTTGAAGATAAGCGCTGGGATCTCATTGTTGCCTGTATCGAGAAAAATAAAGACAAGAATAAAACAACTCATAAAACAATATACCTTTACCTCAGACGATATTGGCAGCGTGGCCAGACCAAGAATGCATTGTTGCCTAATTATAGTAATTGCGGTGCTAAAGGAGAGACTCGACAATCCAACCCGGACGTCAAGCGCGGTAGGCCGCGTAAATATAGCGATGAAGTTGGACTGAATGTTTCCGCAGACATGAGGAAGGTATTCAGTGTGGCTGCGTCAAGATTCTATGCATCTACTTCTAAATTTACTCTGCAAGGTGCTTATGATGAAATGATTCGAAAGTTCTTTTGTAATCGCGAAATTGATTATGAATCAGGAAGAGTCATCTATTTACCAAAAGATGAAGTTGCAACTTCTGGTTTCCCCACTCTTGGTCAGTTTACTTACTGGCTTGATCAGGATCATAACCGTTTGGATATTAAACGTAAGCGGGTAGGAAATAAGACTTATGACAAAGACTTAAGAGGATTGTTGGGTACTTCCAATGCTGAAGTTTGGGGTCCGGGTTCACGTTATCAAATTGATGCCACGATTGCTGATGTTTATATAGTTTCACGCATTGATCGAACCCAAATTATTGGACGGCCAGTGATATACATCGTAATTGATGTATTCAGTCGGATGATAGTAGGACTGTATGTTGGACTTGAGGGGCCATCGTGGGTTGGTGCGATGATGGCGATAGCCAATACCGTCACTGACAAACAGACGTTTTGTAAAAAATTCAATATTGTCATTGAACCGCATGAGTGGCCATGTCACCACTTACCTTCAACAATCCTTGGCGATAAAGGGGAAATTGAAGCCAACATCATTAATACCTTGATGAATAACTTCAATGTGATTATTGAAAATGCATCTGCGTATCGAGCTGATTGGAAGGGTATAGTTGAGCAGCGATTTAAGTTACTGCCTGCGGTTTTCAAACCTTATGTTCCAGGTTATATCGAAACCGATTTTAGAGAGCGTGGTGGTAAAGACTACCGATTAGATGCTGTCTTAGACCTAGATCAAATCACCCAAATCATTATCGAATGTGCCCTCTATTACAACAATGACCATGAGTTTAAGAATTATGACCGTGATAGAGATTTAGCTTCGGACAATCTTCCTGCTGTCCCAGTCGAATTATGGGAATGGGGTATTGCAAACCGCAGCGGTCAATTGCGCATCTATCCGGAAGAATTAGTGAAGTTTAGTTTACTACCGACTCAATTGGCAACTGTAACCATGTTCGGTATCAAGTTAGGAGGTGCTTACTATACCTGCCAGCGTGCAATGGAAGAGCTCTGGTTTGATCGCGCCAGGCAAAATAAAACCTGGAAGGTCAAGGTTTCTTATGATCCTCGCAATGCTGATGAAATCTATCTCCACGATGAAACATCACCTCTTCAATTTGATGTCTGTAATATGACAGAACGTAGCCGGGCTTATCAAAATGTGTCTGTTTGGGAAATTGAACAGCAACAACACAAGCAACGGAAAACCTCTGCAAATCGTGCCCCTTCACAACAATTGGCCCGGTCCAACCTCGCTGGCAGGGTTGAACAAATTGTAGAGTCTGCCGTACAGCAAAAACCAGACACAAGCCACCTCAGCAACGCAAGCCAAACTAAAGATATCAGGGAAAACCGTGCTTTGGAAAAAGCCGAGAACCGTAAATCTGAAGTTTTCAAACTGGGCCAGGCACCTACTGAATCAGGGAACCAAACCGAAACTAAAGCTAAAGTCATCAACTTCCCAACGTTACCGGTAGATGACTATGCCGAACCAGATATTGCCGACATTGTTGCCAATAATCGCAAGGGAAAAGAAGATGAATAATCCTGATTCAATACCTAATACGCTTCCGGAATACGCCAATAATCCATTCATTGAATCTTTGCCGCCATTACTCACAAAACATGAGCAGCTTGCAGCTTTAGCGGTAAAGCCCATGTATGACGCTAAAGAACGACTGTACCCGGCACATTTACGTAAGCACTGTTTGCTACGTCTAGGACGTTACTTTGAACCTTTGGAAAGGCAACTGCAATTGGCTGAGCGTTTTGGCATACTGCTCAGGCAAGGCTATATCGGGCGTAATCCGAACACGCCTAGTTATATCCATCGTTTGCACAATGGCATTGATACCATTAATGCAAAATCTGTCTATATCAAATCAAGACAACCGATCAATAACACCGCTAATAGTTTTGCTTTAGTAGGTTGTTCTGGAAACGGTAAATCAACCGGTACAGAACAAGTCCTGATTCATTACCCACAATGTATCCAGCACACTCATCCAGTTAGCTTGATACAAATCGTGTGGTTAAAGTTGGAATGCCCATCGCAAGGTTCTACAAAGCAGCTCTGTATCAACTTTTTTTCAACTATCGACCGTTTGATTGGAACTAACTATTTAGCGCAGTATGGCAAAGATAAAATCGGTGTGGATGTCATGATGGCTCACATGGCGCATGTAGCAAACCTGCATGCCATTGGCGTCTTGGTTATCGATGAGATTCAGCATTTAAGCACCAGCAAGATTGGCTCGGAAGGTATCTTGAATTTCTTGGTCACTTTGGTCAATACCATCGGAATCCCAGTGATTTTGATCGGAACTATGAGTGCGATTCCAATACTCCAGACAAACTTTAGGCAGGCTAGACGTGCAAGCGGCTTGGGCTCACTCACATGGGATGCAATGCCCAATAACAAAGCCTGGAGTTATTTCATTAACAAAATGTGGGCCTATCAGTGGACGAGTGAATTCACACCCATGACTCCTGAAATTGAAGCAGTGTTATATCAGGAAAGCCAGGGCATCATCGATATTGCAGTAAAACTATTCATGCTGACTCAACTACGTATAATTTCAATACGTGAAGTGAAGTCTGGCTCTGAGGCGATTACCCCAGCATTGATTCACAGAGTTGCCAGGGAAGATTTGCGGATCGTACAGCCCATGCTCAATGCATTACGGGCAGGTGATAGTAAGGCTTTGGCAAAATATGATGATTTGAAACCACTCCAGAATTATGTGCAGGAGGTTTTTAACTCGGCTACATATCAACCTTCTGCGCCAATTCAATCCATTGAAACTGCGAATTCGCCTTTAAACAACAATAATGATGCAGAGTCAGTGGATCCAATATCTACATTAAGAACCGCATTATCTACATTTAATATATCCATTGATATCGCTGAAGTATTGATACAGGAAGCATTGATCAAAATCCCTTCAGCAGATCCTTTATTGATGATGTCGTTCATTTCCGAAAAGCTCACATCAGTACCAAAATCTAAACTCGAAAAATTACCCCTCTCCAAAGTGACCGAAGACAATGTACTTGAATTACCTGATAAAGATTTGCGCAAGATTTTGGCGTTAGCAAAGAAGGACGGTATGAGTGCATATGACGCTTTGCTAGGTGCAGAAATAATTAAACGCCCCATGTTGGATATTGCTGCTTAATATGCTCGCTTATTTCCCAGCCATTTATCCTGATGAATTGTTATACAGCGTTTTGGCTAGATACTATTTGCATGTTGGTTTGCCGCCCGTAGCAAATTCTCATGAAACTTTGTTTGGTAGGCGTAGCGTCATTGCTTCATACGATTTGATCGGAAGTTTAAACATTCTGGCTGAACGTATTCCTGCAGATAGGTGTTTGAGTGCAGACGTTTTATTGAATATGACTTTATATCCATATTGTGTCGCTTTTGAACCGGGAGAGGTTCGCGATAGGGTTCAGCAGGATTTACGAGAAGGTAAGGTTTTAGGCAGTCACTTAAGGCTGGGGCTTGCTACATTTCGTATAGGCAGACTTTCTCATTTACGCTTTTGTGCAGCGTGTAACGAAGAAATGTTGGCCCGATATGGGGAATTATATTGGCGCCGTTCGCATCAGCTGACCAGTGTTTTGGTATGTACTGATCATGGAATTCCGTTGCAACAAAGTTCAGTATACCTGGATAAAGAAAGTCGCTATGCATTTATTGCTGCAAGCCTAAATAACTGTCCTTCACTGACAAGCCCATACTTATTCAAATCAAAATCAGTGTTGGTGTTGAATCACTTGATGCAAATAGCGCATTTAAGTATTGACCTGCTGAATAGTACAGCAACTGCCAAATCTTTTGATGAATGGACCATTTATTATCGCGCTAAGATGCTATCTGCTGGGCTGGCTAAATCAGCATGCACGATGAATCAAAAGTCTTTTTGCGAAGAATTTAAACAGTTCTACGCGGAAACATTATCTTGTTTTCCACATGTTATTGATGGTGAAGACTACCCCAATCAATGGCTCCAGAGCTTGGTGCGTAGACATCGTAAAGCCAGCCATCCTCTCTACCATTTGTTGTTACAAAACTTTCTAAATCAAAGAAAAATAGTTGCGCCCTTGTTTGGAACCGGCCCTTGGCCATGTCTAAACCCCTTAATCAAACACACTGAAAAATATCCAGTCACTGATATTAATTTTCATCGTAATCATGGCAGAACAGTTGCACGCTTTAATTGTTACTGTGGTTATATCTACACCAGATGGTATGACCCGGCGACTAACCGATTCGGCCCGATTAGATTCCTGAAATATGGGCCAAGCTTATTACCGGTTCTGCTTTCGATGGTGAGGCTAAAAAAATCTTTAAGACAGATTGGTCGGGCGATAAAACTTGACCCAAAAACTGTAGTCAAGCTTTGTCTCGAACTAGGAATAGAAATACCCTGGCACTCAAGTGTATTAACTTCAAGAAATATACCCATCACAACAGAGGTTATAAAAGTCACTAAACCTTCAGTTGTTCAAAATAAGCCAATTAGGACTGCTGCAACTGATTGGGCTGCTATAGACGCTGAATACAAAAACAAAATTTCTGAAACCTCAGTTCTGATTAAACAAGCCATACCACCAATTCGCGTGACGCTTGCTGAAATCGAAAGATGGACTTGTAAAAGAGGTTGGCTGGGTAAGCGTTTACATCAATTGCCAAAATCAAAACGCATGTTGAAACGGTCAATTGAAACTACTGAAAAATTCCAGATGAGAAGAATCGTTTGGGCAAAAAATCGATTGGAGCAATCGGGCTTATCCATTGATGGGTGGAGAATCGCCAGACTTGCTGGGCTCAAACCACAGTCTTACGAGCTGATCAATCAATACCTGCAGCAGTTAAATTCCCTGGATTGAACTCTTGATGAGTAATTTATATATACCCCAATTTAATGTAGGAGCAAATGCAATCGAGACATACTGGTTAGCAGGGCTAATTCAACACGATGATGGCGCATGTTCAGTACGAGCTGCATTGAAAAATGTTGATGATCATCAGTTTCACTTATCGATACTGCCAATAGGATTGCTTCCTATCCTTTCTCATGGGCAAGTTTATTCTGCTGGTAAATTGATGACGCTCTCTTCTAAAGGAATGATTACAGCTGAGGTCATTGCTGATCTATCAAAATATGAAGAAATTACTTCTTCTGATATTCCTCCAGATTTATATTCATTTCACGGTCGACAAGCTGGCACACAACGTTTATTGCGTTATACAACTCAAGATGCTGAGATTTACATTCCTACGATTGAGCTGATTCGATATCTATTTTTGCATAACCGAACATTAGCTAATGCATTGATGCGACCTTCTGCATTGACGATGCTCTATCGACCAGATCTGCCTGGATTTAAAAAAGAACTGCATTTGGAATTCACTAGAGAAATGCCGATAAGATCTCTATCAAATAAGTTTGCTCAGGAGTTTGCTTGGCTGGCGTTTGATTTTGAAGCACGGAAGTCTTGGGATAGTGTTTATTTAAAAAGTAACGGTAAAGAATACCTAACCTTTTTACCGCCACCTTTACAAAATATCACCTTGCGATTTAGGGGGCTAAAGGCTGGCAAAAAGTGGCTGGTTTTAGAAATACTAACTATGAGTGGTAGACAGCAACCATGTGAGAAGTTGATTTATAGTCATCCTTTGCTTAAGAAGCCATCCATCATAAAAAGTGGCGAAACAGATGATGAGAAGCGAGCTGATGCAATGCGATTGTCTGGTGAGCCATTAAAGAACTATGAGTATGAATATAAACTTGATGCCAGTTCGAATGGCTCTAAATCCGATTCTAAACAAAGAGCTTTAGATGGTGTAACTAAACAGTCGGTCTTTGATGAGAAAATCGACGTTGAAAAGAAATTTACTGAGGTCGAGAGAAGCGCTACAAACTCTTCATCACCTGAGAAATATTCTGGTGAAAAAGAACAACTAACTGTATGTGTGAGTGTTGCTGATCAAGGTGTGAGTGCAGAAGTCCCACCGATTGAATTCAGGGTGTTAACACCAGCTTATTGGGATTATTTGGGGGATTTAGAAGGGACGACAAAGGTGATTGAGCGCTTAGCGAGTTATTGTACTAATACAAAATTTTCTATGTCACTTTGCTACCTAAAGGCAGGCCGTGCATTTTCTATGGTAAATAGACTACCAAGAGTAGCACTAGTTGTGGTGATTGAATCTGAAAGAAAACCACCGGTAGTCTTAGTTGATATTGAGCGCACTGGGGTCATTGCACTTTCTGTACAAATGTTACGCTTTAAGCAAAATGTGACTTTTGAGAGGATGGAATCGTATATAAAGAATATGCTTGATGGCTTGGTGGATTCATCAGGCCATTGGGATAAAAGGATAGAAGTTAGTTCTGATGAATGTTGCACATTCGGGCGATTACCCAAAATGTTCACTCCGAGAAACGAAATCAATAGTGCAGAGCGAGTAGATAAATGGGCAATTAAGCTTTTGAATAAACTAAAGGATTAAATAATGAACCCAATTACGAATCGTTGTTGTGGACTATCCGAGGTCGATTCGTGAAGTTAAATATTACTCAAATCCACATTAATAAATTTAAGTGGATTTGAGCGGAATATTTTTTAGAGGGTATTTAATTGGATATAAAGTGGGGCTGGAGCGGTACCAAGTTGTGGTATACCCGTGCAAGCAGTTGTGGAGTAATTGAAAACCATAGAGGCAGGTTTGCTGACGCCCTCTTTTATCAATGAGAGCCATGCAAAACACTGGGTTGGTGTGATAGTCTTCCAGTCTACGTTGACGTTACATATCTGAACTGTTCCAACAACGCTGTGGGTAATAAATGCGTTTCCAGTGCTATCAATATAGTGATTGTTTACATTTCCTGAGCAGCTGACCGCAGCATGTGCAGGTATTGCGAGCATTGCTAGCAATGCAGTGATAAAACCGAGACGAAAGATATTAAAACTCATGATTTCTCCCTATTGTTAAGTGCTTTCAAGTGCTTGTGATAGTCAGGCAACTACGGCTTCCAAATTGTTTTTTCATAATAACCACAATCTGAGTATTGACAATATCATGAATTTACGACAAAGTCTATCTAAGCATCCTGAAGTTAAATGTAACCAAAAAGAAAATGTGGTAAGAATAAGAAAAAGGGGAAGGTAGTGGCTTGTCTATCATTTGTACATCCGTATTCCTTGTGTACCCGTAAGTTAGAGGGTCTTTTCCATTTATTCACTTGGTATCTCGCATTCGCACTTATTTCATTTGTTGGTGCTGCTCAGGCGCAGACGGTTGATGAAGCCCGAATTAATGGCTTAGCTTGGTTAATCCTCAACCAGAATCCCAATGGTAATTGGGGTGCAGCAGACCAACCTCAGGTTGTCATCACTACACAATCCCTTGAGTCATTTCGTAAGGCGCTTATTAATACATCAGCCTATCCATACGCGAATGGTATTTCTTGGCTGGCAAATGCAAGCGCCTTTAGCACTGACTCAATAGCGCGACGTATTATTGAATTGAAAGCTGGCGGATTTGATACTACCGTGAATACAGGTCTCCCGGATTCAACTCTAAGGAGAATCGTTGAAACTTATAGAAATGAAGCTTATGGATGGGGTGCATATGCTGATTTTTACACCAGCTATCCTGACACCTCATTCGCCCTTGCTGCACTGCGGAGTATTGGTTACACCTCATTCTATCAAAGTAATCCATACGGGTTACAAAATGCAGTTTATTGCGGAATGCTTTTCGGTCAGCACACCAATGGTGGATGGTCATACTCAGGCCCCGCTGGCGGTACGTCTGCTGTAGTTGAGCCGGCCATAGGGGTAACGGAAATTCTACCGACAGCCTACAATATTCTAGAGTTAAAAGCGATTAGTGATACAAATGTAGCTGCGGGCTGGAGTCAATGGGACGTAGTGTGTACCGGGACCAGAACGATTGCGGCAAGTATTGCCGATGGTCTAAGTTTTATCCTGAGTAAACGTAACGCCGATGGTGGTTTTGGCTTAAATGGGACTTCCACAGTAGATGAGACTGCAATGGCCTATAAAGCTATTTCTACCTTGAGCTCACCAACTGACGTAAATGCGATCGGCGCTTTAAACTATTTGCTGACACAGCAAGACGCAAGCACGACTGCTGCGAAGGGAAGTTGGGGTAATGATGCATATCTTACTTCATTAGTGTTGAGTGTTTTTCCAACTCCGTCTGTGCTTTTGACTGATAGCGATCAAGATAAAATTCCAAACGCAGTTGAATTGTTGCTCGGGCGGAATCCAGCCGTTTGGGACAATAAACTGGTTGCTCCTGGCGGTGCTCAAGGTGGAGGTTCCACTATGGCGGGACTCACTATTACCAATACGCTTGCTGAAAGTACCCCACGTTTTGCTCGATATACAAAAGTACTGACAGCCACTGGCGGTGTACCTCCTTACAATTGGAGTGTTACCAGTGGCAGTTTGCCGCTAGGCCTGACACTTGACCCAACTACTGGAACAATTAGTGGAAATTCGTCTTCGAAAGGTGTTTATGATTTCGACTATGCAGTAACTGATGCAAATATGACGCAAGTGAGTGTATGGGGCACTATTACGGTAATTTCCAGCCCACTGGAAAAAGCTGTTTTCCAACTCTTGGATAAATAATTCGTTGTAATGCCAATAGATCATCAGCGAGTTAGATAAAAATAAAATGTAGATCAGGAGAAATAATGAGCTTTATTTCTAACGGTAGTAAATTGTTATTTGTGTCCATACTTGGATTTACGTTTCAGAGCATTTCGAATGCTGAAAGTATTGACCATGCTCCTTTAAAGCAAGAAATCATTGATAGTGTTAACCGTAAGATAAATACCAGTTCACCGTCGCAAGTGTCATTTAAAATGGAGCGCGATGTTAAATTTGTTGAAAGTGAAGTGAAGGAAGAGCACGGCTTAGATAAGCGTGGTAAGCGTAAACACGGTGAAGCTAGCTCCCGCATGAAATCAGTGCTCGCAACTAAAGCAGCAGAAATGCAATTTAGTAGAGACGAGGTACTTCGTCAGTTTGATCATCAAAGTTCAATATTAAAGCAGCATGGACTGGATGATCGCATTGTTGCCCTTGAGGAACAGCGTCGCGCTGTTGAGGCGCGTTTCGCTCAATTTAATAGTGCATTGAAGCGTGCAGATAAAGCTGATACTAAAAATTACGAAAAGGAAGTTGATAATCTCGCAAAGTTATCGAAAGAATTAAGTCCTAATCACGGTGATACCTTACTTAAACCCGCTGATACGCCACCAAATTTTAATAGTGGCCGCCGCCGCCCTCGTGAAGAACCTAAACATGTCGGCCCCCCTGCCTATGCGAACTCCTATTCAAAGAAAATGTTGGGGCTGACCGACAATCCAAGTAACAGCCTAATCTTTCAAGACAGTCAGCTAAGATTGAATTATAAAACTCAGTTTTCTCAATTACCTATTCAAGTGGCAATGAATGAGAACACTAATTATTATGCATCGGATATTGGTGGTTTGGCAGGTCTTGGTACGGTGATATCTGATACAAGTATGCCAGTGGGAAATGACTTTACTGGGCAATCGTTTATGTCTGCTGCGATAACACCAGGGCCAAGTTGTCAATCTACAGCGGCTGATCTTGATAAAAATACCCCTGAAGCAACTGTGACCCCGGAAATTGCTGCGTTAGCACAATCCCTAAATTATTCCCCAGTCAAAATTTATGAGTACGTGGTAAAGAACATCCGCTACGAACCTTATTGGGGGCTTCTTAAAGGTGCTCAGGGTACCTTGGTATCAGGTTCTGGCGGTGCAAGTGATCAAGCCGCACTTTTAATCGCATTAATGCGTGAGTCTGGCTACCCTGCGAGATATGTACGCGGAACTATTGGCTTTTACAATCATGGAATAGAAAATCCAGGACTGCGCTGGATAGGGGCGAAATCGTTTAAGGCCGCTACAGATGTTCTGATATATAACAGCAATCCGACTACGCGAGAAATTCTTAATGCAGGCAATACTGCGGGCGTAGGGCTGGAAATGGGACACGTATGGGCAGAAGTATGTGTTCCATATAGCAACTATCGTGGCACACAAGCCAATACTAGTGGCTTCCGCTGGCTACCTCTAGATGCTAGTTTTAAAGATAACACTTATAAATCGAATGGTGTGATACACAATTCACAGTTTAACTATACAGCTTACATGGCAAAACGTACGAATGTGATGCCACTAGAAGCTTATACCGCACAGATTCTTCCTGTAATTACAAACTTTCCACCAAATTGGTCCTACAATACTATCAAGGACGTAGCATATAAGCCTACGCAAACGAATGCTCAGTATGATGTTTTACCATCCAGCCTACCTTACGTAGTTGTTTCTTACGATGCGTGGGATACAGGCTTAACTTCAGAGACTGCTTCTATTCCAGAAAGTCATCGTTACAAATTAGTAGTGTCAGTGAAAGATGCGGCCAATAACTTGCTGCTGCCAACTCAGACATTAATGATGTCAGACATTGTTCTTAAACGACTATCATTGGGTTGGCAAGGAGCGACAGCGGGAGAACAAACATTACTAAGTGATTGGAAGAATCAGTCGCTCACAACGGGAGCTCCTTGTGCCGGAGTAAACGTCAGACCGGAATTAAGATTGGATGGAGCACTTTTGGTGGCTGGAACGGCAGGTGGGGTTGGTTTATGTTCTTCTACGAATCAACTATCTATGCAAATCCAAATTGGGCAAGCTGGCCATGGACCTGGGCCATGGATTGCAAATACAGCACAATATTCCAATATTTCTGCTGCTAACGTCTATGCTTTACACGCCCATGCCTATCAGACATCGAATCGTCTTCTTAAGGAGCGTGCCGAACGTCTATTGGCTGATGTGCAGGGGGCAGCAATTGCAAACGCCCCAGGCGATGAAATTCTTGCCGAATTTTTACATATCAATTTACTAAAATGGATGCGTTATTCTTCAGATGATGCGCGTGCAATTTATGATCTTGATAATGCCTATCCAGGTATTGGGCTCCATTTAGGCGTTACTAGTGCGCAAATGAAGATTGATTATGTATTTGATTTACCTTTCGCTGTTCACCGAACAGGTTACCTTATTGACGTCGGTGCCTTTTCTTCTTTCCCTTTGGATTTAGAAACTGGTGATATTGTATGGAAGGATTTTATGCTAGCTGGGTATTCTGCTTCTGCGTATGAATCCTATATCTGGCAAGAGACTGCTCATTTGGACGCAGTTTCTACGGTTAGAGGTCTTCAGTATGCTAAAGAAAATAATATTGAAATCTTAACTCTTAATGTAGCTAACTGGGATACTGAAAGTATAAAACTTACGAGTAATGTGGATACTACGATGAATTATTCATCAGGAACTTTGGCTGAGCTTTATGGAAATCATATCAGTCAAGGTCAGACGGTAACAATTCCGCGTAGTTTGATTCAGTATGGAGACTGGATGGGCGCAATCTATGTGGCTGAACGAAACACTTATTTGAGTGAAAAAGCTGATTTCATTATTGAACGTTATGCAGGCGGCTTCACTATCGGCCAATTAATGTTAGGAGGATCTGCCGGCTATGCTGCATTGGTAGATATGGGATTCGATACTATGTATCTAGCGCGGAATCCTAATCTTTGGGGTTGGCCTGCGACCACATCTTCAGTATCACGTATTGAGGCGCTGATTAATGATGGTGTGGGTTTAGGCTATACAACAACCAATACTTATACTCCGCCGAAAGGTACAAATACATGCTCATCCCAAAGTTTATAGGAAGATTCCCCTGCATGCTTCTCCGCCTGTCCTCTTTCCTCCTTACCACTTTTCTAACGGTGGTGCTGACGAGCGGAGCTGTGTATGCGGAGGGTCAAGTCAACCTGGTCACAGGCAACATGTACCTGCAAGCCGAGGATTTGCATATCAAAGGACGCGGCGGACTGGATTTCAGGTTTAACCGCAGTTACAACAGTCTTGCCCCCAAGGACGGCCCATTAGGTTTTGGCTGGACACACAATTACAACCAGTATTTACTCTTTATTGACGCCAACACCAACAATGTGACGGACGCAGAGGATACGGATACCAACACCTCTTCTGCTATCTGGTATGACAGCACCTCAGCCATTCGCCAGTTCGGAGTACTGGGAACCGCCGCAGGCATTCCAGTCAACACCAGCTTAACCGCCCCTGCCAGTATTTATTACCAGGTACAGCGCACCGGCACGGGTACCTATACTATCAGAGAACCGAACGGCCTTATCTACACCTTTGAATCCATTGCTGGTACAGTTGGCCAAAAGGCCAAACTCACCAAGATCACTGACCGCAATGACAACGCGATGACGCTGACCTATACCGGCTCGAACCTCACTACGATCACCGATGCACTCAATCGTAGCCTAACCTTCAGTTACGACAGCAACAATCGAATAACCCAGATGAGTGACTGGACAGGCCGTCAATATCGCTATGAATATGACACCGTTGGCAACTTAGTAACTTACCGCGACCCACTCACCATCAAGGGTAAGCATCCCGCTACGCTTTATCAATATTATGCTGATGGCAGTGTCGACTCCCTAGGACAATTGTCGCCACGCAACCATGCCCTAAAAAGCCAGACCAGACCAGGCGGCATCAGTCAGACCTTTGAATACTACATGAACGGTCAAGTGTTTAAGGAATACAATGCCTTGGGTGAGACCAATACCTATAGTTTTAACCCATATCGGCGCGAGACTGTGTTGGCGAACAGTCGTGGCTTTACTCGCCATTACCAATTTGACCCGAATGGCATGCCTATTAACATTACACTGGAGAATGGCGGTAGCAATGCCAATGGCTACGACTGTGCTCAACCTGGTACCGCTAACTGTGCCAACCCTTTCAATAAAACCAGCACTCAAGATGCGGCAGGCATAAGCTCATCGATTGCCTATGATGCACAAGGTAACGTCACCGCGCTCACCAAGCCTGCTGGCAGTTCAAGTTATAGCTATTTCAATGCCTTTGGCATGCCAGGCGTTATTGTAGACCGTAACTGGAACTACACCTTTATCAAATACGATGCCAAAGGCAATGTATTAGAAAACATCGCTATGAAATGGGGTTACTACGACGGCATAGACCCCGCCACCTATGTACCTGACCCGGCTCAGGTACTGCAATGGACCATCAATACCTATGATGTTTATGGCAACTTAAAAACCAGCAAGCGTGTTAAAGATGCCACCACTCAGGCTGGGCAAACTACCACCTACACCTATGATGCTACAGGCCTTAACCTGCTGACCATTGCCCGTACCGGTTTGTTGGGTACTGGTTTGAGCGGTACACAAACCACGCCCACCTTTACCTATGACACCCTAGGTCGCATGCTGACTGGGGTCGATAATGACTGGTACGCCATCCAAAAAAGCTATGATGATCTTGACCGCGTCATCACCGCCACTGACAAAGTCGGCAACCTCAGTCATTACGCCTACGATGGCAACAACAACCTCATCAACGCACAAGTCAGTGTGGCTGGGGTGGTCAAAGACAATGTTTCCTACCAATACGATTTAGCGGGTCGTAAGATTATGGAAACTGACAATGGCGGCTTCAGTACCCGCTTTGCTTATGATGCCGCTGGCAACCTGCTCAAGAAAACCAATCCGGACGGCTATATCACCACCTATGAATATGATGAGGCGAATAAACTCACGCGTACCTTGGATGCTAAAGGTCAAGGCAGTAGCTACCAGCGTGATATGGCTGGCCGGCTCATTAAAATTACTGACCCCAATGGTTTGGAGCAGTCCTTCAAGTATGGGTATAACGGCAATCTCCAATCCAAGATTGTGACCGGGACGGGACCAGTCGAATATTACTACGATGCCAATGACAATCTCACGATGAAAGTGGAATACTCCTCCAGTTGGGGAACGGTTAATGATCAAACGCCAAAGGTAACCGAAACCAGCTACGACGAACTCAATCGCCCGATCCGCATTCTTGGCCCTACCGTGACAGACCCTGTGTATGGTCAGGTACGCCCACTCACCCTCAACACCTATGACCTGTTCGGCAACCTGACGCAAGTCAGTATAGGGCGCACGGATACCAGCGTGTATCCTGCCATCGACAATGTTGCTGTGCAATTCACCTACACTTGGGATGACTTCGGTCATCGCCTTACTAAGACAGATGCACTGAACAAAAGCTGGACTTATAAGTATGATACTTACGGCAACCTGACGCAAAGCACCGATGCGCTGGCACAATCCCTGTTCTACACGTGGGGCTATGGTCATCAACTCTCCTGCATTACCAAAACAACCGCTGATGCCACCTGTGCCGTCAACACCAACCTGCTGAAGAAATACACTCGTGACGGCATCGGCCAAGTGACGCAAGCCTACACCCCGGGCGTTACCTACACCTACACCTATACTCCCAATCATCATATCAATACGGTGCTGGATAGTCGTGGCAGCAAAACCCTCACCTATAGCTGGAGCAATGGCGGTCAGTTAAACCGTCTGGCCTCAAGTGAAGGCCAGGTTGTTAATTACCAATATGACCCACTGGGAAGACTCAGCGGTGTGTATGCCCCAAATGGCGATTATGTTTCATTGGCTTGGGATAGAGGCGGCCGCTTAGTAGAAAAATGGTTCCCGAACGGCATCAATACCCAGTTCAGCTATAACCTTGATGGTACGCTCAGCCAGGTCAAGAACCGTCGCAGCAACTCCGACGTCAATCTGGTCAGCCAGCACGACTACCTTTACGATGGTTACAAGAACCGCATTCAACATACCGAAATCATCAATGGTGTTTCTGATGTGACGGATTACGTCTACGATGATTTAATGCGTCTGGTTTCATCTACGCAAGATGGCATCACTAAGACCTACCAATACGACATGCTTAACAATCGTACTGCGGTGCTGACGACCGATGCTTTAGGCGTCACCACCTCAGAGTACGCCATCTTTGATGCTGCCAATCAAAAGACTGCGGTTAGAAGCGGCAGCGCCACAGGCCCATTGCTCAGCGCCATGGTCTATGACGCCAACGGCAACCTCACCACACTCTGTAGTGGCGGCACTGTCACTGGCACCGACACTGCTTGTACTGGCGCCAGCGTCACCGCCAACACCTACGACTTCCTCAGTCGTACTACGGCCATCACCAAAACCGGACAACTGGCACAAAGCTACGACTACGATGACCAAAACCGTCGTATCCGCAAAACGGTAGGCACGGTCGTCAGCAACTACCTGTATCAAGGCGAAGACATCCTTGCTGAATACGCCAATGGCTGGACCACTGCCACGGGCTTCATCACTCACGGCGCCACCACCGATGTTCCGCTCACCTGGCAACCCATTGCTACAGACCTGATCGGACCACGCTATTTCCATCAGGATGGCCTAGGTTCAATTGTAGCGATGTCCACTACCACGGGGACCACCGATACGGAACGCTTTGACCCATGGGGAGCCAAGCTGGTCGGCAGCGGTGCGATTCCGGTCTATGGCTTTACAGGTCGTGAGCAGGACGGTACGCCGACCACCGGCACCGGCTTTATTTACTACAGAGCCAGGTACTATGATCCGCAGAATGGCAGGTTTACGCAGAGAGACCCGATTGAACTGAAGGGCGGCAACAATCTCTACTCCTATGTGGGCGGGAATCCGGTGAATATAGTTGACCCGAATGGGTTGCTAGGGCAGGGACCTGGGGGTGGCGACACACAGGCTGCTGCTGTTTGTGCTGCAAGGGTGCAGTGTTTAGCGTTGTGTACATTAGAAAACCAAACATCATGCGCTCCCATTGGAATGGGCGCTGGGACAATTGTAGGTGGTTTAACTGCAGGTGTGATGGCATGTGTACAGCCTGAATTAGCTTATCCAACATATCAAGTCGTTAATGCTGTTGTAGTACCAGTAACGAGTATTGCATGTGGACGTATTTTAAGTCCAAGATGTACAGCGGCATGTGGCAGTTTTGTATCGGAGTGTGTGACTAAATGAATTGTGAAAATTGCGGTGTCAAAATTTCGGACTGGCAGATAATTAAAAATTTAAGCAAGGGCAAGATGAAATGTAGTGAATGTGATGTTGAATATAAACTTCGCGAACGTGGCATAGGACTTGCTCAGACGGCTTCACTATTAGGTGTTGTAGTGGCATCAATATTTTCATTATCAATGATCATAATTGAAATTCCACTTTGGATGGAATTGCCTATTTGGATTGGGGTAATTTATAGTGCTATAAAACTTTCCCTAAGATGTGGCGTAGAGATTACAAAAAATTAAGCTAGTTGACTCATTTTCCTACAAAGGCTCTCCCCATGCCTCATCGTCCTTTCTCACTGCCCAGCCGCTTCCTACTCCTCCTCACCACTTTTCTAACAGTGGTGCTGACGAGCGGAGCTGTGTATGCGGAGGGTCAAGTCAACCTGGTCACAGGCAACATGTACCTGCAAGCCGAGGATTTGCATATCAAAGGACGCGGCGGACTGGATTTCAGGTTTAACCGCAGTTACAACAGTCTTGCCCCCAAGGACGGCCCATTAGGTTTTGGCTGGACACACAATTACAACCAGTATTTACTCTTTATTGACGCCAACACCAACAATGTGACGGACGCAGAGGATACGGATACCAACACCTCTTCTGCTATCTGGTATGACAGCACCTCAGCCATTCGCCAGTTCGGAGTACTGGGAACCGCCGCAGGCATTCCAGTCAACACCAGCTTAACCGCCCCTGCCAGTATTTATTACCAGGTACAGCGCACCGGCACGGGTACCTATACTATCAGAGAACCGAACGGCCTTATCTACACCTTTGAATCCATTGCTGGTACAGTTGGCCAAAAGGCCAAACTCACCAAGATCACTGACCGCAATGACAACGCGATGACGCTGACCTATACCGGCTCGAACCTCACTACGATCACCGATGCACTCAATCGTAGCCTAACCTTCAGTTACGACAGCAACAATCGAATAACCCAGATGAGTGACTGGACAGGCCGTCAATATCGCTATGAATATGACACCGTTGGCAACTTAGTAACTTACCGCGACCCACTCACCATCAAGGGTAAGCATCCCGCTACGCTTTATCAATATTATGCTGATGGCAGTGTCGACTCCCTAGGACAATTGTCGCCACGCAACCATGCCCTAAAAAGCCAGACCAGACCAGGCGGCATCAGTCAGACCTTTGAATACTACATGAACGGTCAAGTGTTTAAGGAATACAATGCCTTGGGTGAGACCAATACCTATAGTTTTAACCCATATCGGCGCGAGACTGTGTTGGCGAACAGTCGTGGCTTTACTCGCCATTACCAATTTGACCCGAATGGCATGCCTATTAACATTACACTGGAGAATGGCGGTAGCAATGCCAATGGCTACGACTGTGCTCAACCTGGTACCGCTAACTGTGCCAACCCTTTCAATAAAACCAGCACTCAAGATGCGGCAGGCATAAGCTCATCGATTGCCTATGATGCACAAGGTAACGTCACCGCGCTCACCAAGCCTGCTGGCAGTTCAAGTTATAGCTATTTCAATGCCTTTGGCATGCCAGGCGTTATTGTAGACCGTAACTGGAACTACACCTTTATCAAATACGATGCCAAAGGCAATGTATTAGAAAACATCGCTATGAAATGGGGTTACTACGACGGCATAGACCCCGCCACCTATGTACCTGACCCGGCTCAGGTACTGCAATGGACCATCAATACCTATGATGTTTATGGCAACTTAAAAACCAGCAAGCGTGTTAAAGATGCCACCACTCAGGCTGGGCAAACTACCACCTACACCTATGATGCTACAGGCCTTAACCTGCTGACCATTGCCCGTACCGGTTTGTTGGGTACTGGTTTGAGCGGTACACAAACCACGCCCACCTTTACCTATGACACCCTAGGTCGCATGCTGACTGGGGTCGATAATGACTGGTACGCCATCCAAAAAAGCTATGATGATCTTGACCGCGTCATCACCGCCACTGACAAAGTCGGCAACCTCAGTCATTACGCCTACGATGGCAACAACAACCTCATCAACGCACAAGTCAGTGTGGCTGGGGTGGTCAAAGACAATGTTTCCTACCAATACGATTTAGCGGGTCGTAAGATTATGGAAACTGACAATGGCGGCTTCAGTACCCGCTTTGCTTATGATGCCGCTGGCAACCTGCTCAAGAAAACCAATCCGGACGGCTATATCACCACCTATGAATATGATGAGGCGAATAAACTCACGCGTACCTTGGATGCTAAAGGTCAAGGCAGTAGCTACCAGCGTGATATGGCTGGCCGGCTCATTAAAATTACTGACCCCAATGGTTTGGAGCAGTCCTTCAAGTATGGGTATAACGGCAATCTCCAATCCAAGATTGTGACCGGGACGGGACCAGTCGAATATTACTACGATGCCAATGACAATCTCACGATGAAAGTGGAATACTCCTCCAGTTGGGGAACGGTTAATGATCAAACGCCAAAGGTAACCGAAACCAGCTACGACGAACTCAATCGCCCGATCCGCATTCTTGGCCCTACCGTGACAGACCCTGTGTATGGTCAGGTACGCCCACTCACCCTCAACACCTATGACCTGTTCGGCAACCTGACGCAAGTCAGTATAGGGCGCACGGATACCAGCGTGTATCCTGCCATCGACAATGTTGCTGTGCAATTCACCTACACTTGGGATGACTTCGGTCATCGCCTTACTAAGACAGATGCACTGAACAAAAGCTGGACTTATAAGTATGATACTTACGGCAACCTGACGCAAAGCACCGATGCGCTGGCACAATCCCTGTTCTACACGTGGGGCTATGGTCATCAACTCTCCTGCATTACCAAAACAACCGCTGATGCCACCTGTGCCGTCAACACCAACCTGCTGAAGAAATACACTCGTGACGGCATCGGCCAAGTGACGCAAGCCTACACCCCGGGCGTTACCTACACCTACACCTATACTCCCAATCATCATATCAATACGGTGCTGGATAGTCGTGGCAGCAAAACCCTCACCTATAGCTGGAGCAATGGCGGTCAGTTAAACCGTCTGGCCTCAAGTGAAGGCCAGGTTGTTAATTACCAATATGACCCACTGGGAAGACTCAGCGGTGTGTATGCCCCAAATGGCGATTATGTTTCATTGGCTTGGGATAGAGGCGGCCGCTTAGTAGAAAAATGGTTCCCGAACGGCATCAATACCCAGTTCAGCTATAACCTTGATGGTACGCTCAGCCAGGTCAAGAACCGTCGCAGCAACTCCGACGTCAATCTGGTCAGCCAGCACGACTACCTTTACGATGGTTACAAGAACCGCATTCAACATACCGAAATCATCAATGGTGTTTCTGATGTGACGGATTACGTCTACGATGATTTAATGCGTCTGGTTTCATCTACGCAAGATGGCATCACTAAGACCTACCAATACGACATGCTTAACAATCGTACTGCGGTGCTGACGACCGATGCTTTAGGCGTCACCACCTCAGAGTACGCCATCTTTGATGCTGCCAATCAAAAGACTGCGGTTAGAAGCGGCAGCGCCACAGGCCCATTGCTCAGCGCCATGGTCTATGACGCCAACGGCAACCTCACCACACTCTGTAGTGGCGGCACTGTCACTGGCACCGACACTGCTTGTACTGGCGCCAGCGTCACCGCCAACACCTACGACTTCCTCAGTCGTACTACGGCCATCACCAAAACCGGACAACTGGCACAAAGCTACGACTACGATGACCAAAACCGTCGTATCCGCAAAACGGTAGGCACGGTCGTCAGCAACTACCTGTATCAAGGCGAAGACATCCTTGCTGAATACGCCAATGGCTGGACCACTGCCACGGGCTTCATCACTCACGGCGCCACCACCGATGTTCCGCTCACCTGGCAACCCATTGCTACAGACCTGATCGGACCACGCTATTTCCATCAGGATGGCCTAGGTTCAATTGTAGCGATGTCCACTACCACGGGGACCACCGATACGGAACGCTTTGACCCATGGGGAGCCAAGCTGGTCGGCAGCGGTGCGATTCCGGTCTATGGCTTTACAGGTCGTGAGCAGGACGGTACGCCGACCACCGGCACCGGCTTTATTTACTACAGAGCCAGGTACTATGATCCGCAGAATGGCAGGTTTACGCAGAGAGACCCGATTGAACTGAAGGGCGGCAACAATCTCTACTCCTATGTGGGCGGGAATCCGGTGAATTGGACCGATCCAAGTGGGTTATGTGCAGGTCCATTGGCAATTTTATGTTATTACGGTTTACTTTATGCAGATGAAGTACTTTTTGCAACAGTATTGACGGCAGAGCTTGCAGGGGGTGCACCTACTGGAGTTTCTACTATAGCTGCTGGAGCATCATGCGCATCAAAAGGAGCAGTAAAGGTATTTTCAACAGTAAAGCCTGGCGCGGCGGCTTTAGATATAGGGACGAACGTAACAGCTGAGCAGTTTGGTGCTAACCTTGTATCTAATGGCTTCACTCTTATACGGAACACTACAAACTCCAAAGGAAGTCCATCTACTGTTTATGGCAATGGGGTAAACAATTACACCATTTACTCGCCTACTTCAAAAACATCGGATATGGCTGCACAAGTAACGAATGCAGCTACAGGAGAGGTGCTCGTGAAGTTTCGTCTTGGTATGCCATAAATCCTGACTATGAGTGAGTGTAAATATGCTGAAAATGGAAATAACAAAACAACTACATAAAAATTTGAGTATGGCTATTAATACGCACATTGAATTCCCTAAGCAAGTTTTTTGGGAGAGTTGGATTAATTTTCTATTTTTTGACCCTGATTGGGTCATTAATCCTAATTTTGTTGAAATAGCAAAATTACTACTAGAAATTGAAGGTAGTCATTGTGCCTACATTGTAGATTTAGACGATGATCCCAACATAAAGCAGCACTCTTTTTATTTTAATAAAGACACAACAATTATTGACTATCAATTAGTGTTAGGTGACAAAACAATGAAGGCAGGTGGTTGGATAGACAATTTCAGTCGATATGCTTGTATTTCAGATATTGGTCAGTGGTGCATCTATTGTGAAAGAGGAAGTGAATTGGCAGTTATTGCATTTCGAGAACATGTCTCAGTAGAAAAATACAAAGTGGTAATTGATAAGCTAAAAGCAGTTGAAATAAGCTATGGCATTACTACGCAACATATTTACAGCCTATCAGAGTCCACTTTTCCAAAGTGGCGTGAAGATCTCTTGGAGCAGTATAGTAAAACCAAGATGTGATAAGGAAAATAATGGTCGATATGCCTCGGATTTAGAGAGATGCCAATACTATTGGTGCTGATAAGTGTATTCATTGCATGGCTAATTGTCAGTCCAGTCGGCACGTGAAGGCAGTAGGATATGGAGTATCAATATTTATAGCGAGACATGGGAGATTGTAGATAAGTATATCAAGGGTGGCCAGCTGCTGCATGTAATTCAGATCGTGCAGAAAACAGCAGGGGCGCGAAGCTGGAAGAGTCTACACAAGTACTACATATAGTATTTGTAGTGGTTATAGGCCAAATGGATTCGCTTTAACTTACTAAGAAGTTTATGAATAAACACAAGTATAAAATCTTATTTCTAATTATCTTTGTTTTTGTGTTGATGTACATTTTCTCAAAAGCCCAAATAGAGATTGGCATTGATAAATGTCTTGATTCAGGGGGGAAGTGGAATTACGTTGGATCACTTTGTGAATATAAGTAATTAACATCATTGTTGGATTCAAGTTAGAAATGAATATCTAGCAGTAAATTGCAGGATGTACCACTTTAAACTGGATGCGTATTTGAACCTACATCATCATCTTACGTTGCTTAAGTAGAATCTGATAGATATTTAGTACTTTAGGGACATAGGCCTGGGTTTCTTTATAGGGTGGAATGTGGTTGCCGTATTTAATGACGGCTTGCTCCCCAGCGTTATAAGCAGCTACAGCAAGGCTGACATCGTTATTGAATAGGTTGAGTAATTCACGCAGATACTTGGCGCCGCCTTCAATGTTCTGCGCTGGATCGTAGCTGTTTTTAACACCCATACGGCTTGCTGTGGCTGGCATTAGCTGCATTAAGCCTTGTGCACCTTTATGCGATTTTGCTTTTGTTTTATAGGCGGATTCTACGTACATCACCGCATGAATCAGTTCACTATCAAGCTGGTTGTTAAACGCAGATTGTTGAATTTGAGCGAGTAATTGTGGCTGTGTAAGAAGAGGTGTGAAGTTGTTAGCAGATGAGGTGGTTGGGAGGTTGTTTTCTGTGGTGGTTTCGGCCACAGGTAATTCAGATTTAAGAATGAGCACGTAGCGCTCATCCATTGGAGTATCACTGAAATGCGCAGTACCAGCATCATCAATGTATTCATATACATCAGCAACAGCCGAGAAGGACAGTTGACAGAAAAACGCAATGATTAATGTTTTAAAAAAGTAATTATTCATAAATAATTTTTAATGGTATATCGTAAAAATCTTACTTTTTTAAATGCATCATAACATCCGAATTTTGGGTAAGTTTTTTATGTATTGTTAACGAAATATAGCTTAAATACTCAAACAAAGCAAAAGGTTAACAGTTCAACATTCGCTTCATTAAAATAGGTAAAATTTAGTCATGCAAATAACAAAACAATCAAATAAGCACAATACTATTCAATACTTATATTTTTCTAATGGTTTTACTCTGTTAGAGTTATTGGTCGTGATGGTGATTATCGGATTGCTTGTTAGCTATGTAGGCCCTAAATATTTTTCCCAAGTTGGTAAATCTGAAGTGAAAACCGCTAAGGCGCAAATGAATGCCTTAGAAAAAGCACTCGACACCTATCGTTTGGATGTCGGTCATTACCCCTCTACAGAACAAGGACTAGCCGCTTTATTCACGGCACCTTCGAATGAGGTTAAATGGCAAGGACCTTACCTTAAAAAAGCAGTGCCACAGGACCCTTGGGGTAATGCTTATATGTATAAAGCTCCTGGTGACCATGGTGATATTGATCTGCTCTCTTACGGCAGTGATGGCCATGTTGGTGGTAAGGATGACGCAAGCGATATAGGTAATTGGTAATGCGCTTTGAGCTTAAAGTGCTAGATCAACGAGGGGTGCTGTCCGCTTTAACTTTAGTGGCACAAAATGAAGCAGATGCTGAAGCGCAAGCTGCTGTCCTTGGTTATTCTGCATTGAGTATTTCGAAGCTACAGTCTTTAGATATTGAATGGTTTAGTAAAAAACCAGTATTCGATATACTTTTATTTAGCCAAGAACTGGTCGCTTTACTTCATGCAGGTTTGAGTTTAGTGACTTGCATTGAAACCTTAGCTGAAAAAAGTACCGATAAAACTGGACAGTCAGTACTAAATTCCTTGTTGCAAAAACTGCATGAAGGACAAACATTCTCGAATGCTTTGAGTGCAACACCAGATACATTTCCTAGTTTGTTTGTTGCTATGGCAAAAGCCAGCGAAAAAACTGGCGATTTGAAGCAGTCATTACAGCGTTATGTGTTGTATCGCACACAGCTGGAACAAGTGCGTACTAAGCTAGTTACAGCTTCCATTTATCCAGTATTGCTGTTGATAGTGGGCGCATTAGTGAGCATTTTCCTACTTGGATACGTGGTGCCGAAATTCAGTTCTATTTACGAAAATGTCGGTGATAATATTCCGTTTATGTCTCGGATGTTGATGAAATGGGGAAACTTGCTTCATGATCATGGTGCTTATGTTGCCAGTTTTGGATTAGGTTCGATTGTACTTTTGGCATTTGTGTTAACGCGAAATTCAGTTCAAACACGTCTTATGGCATGGTTATGGTCTATACCTAATCTAGGCGAAAAACTTAGACTTTATCAATTGGCAAGGTTTTATCGCACATTAGGTATGTTGCTTCAAGGAGGAACGCCACTGGTCATCGCTTTGCAAATGTCTGCTGATTTGCTGGGAAACGCCTTGCGTGCCCAGTTGCAATTTGCGATTCAACAGGTAAGGGAAGGTCAACCGCTCTCTGCCTCTTTGGAGCAGCATGGTTTAGCGACAGCAGTTTCTAAACGCATGATGTTGGTGGGTGAGCAAGCAGGCAACATGGGGGAAATGATGGAAAATACGGCTTCATTTTATGACCATGAGATTACGCGCTGGGTAGATTGGATGACGCGATTGATTGAACCGTTATTAATGATATTTATTGGTTTAATGATAGGTGGCATTGTGATATTGATGTATTTACCGATTTTTGAGTTGGCGGATAGTATTCAATAATGAGTGCTTTACCAACATTAACGGTTGAATTAATAGCCAAATTAAAATCCGAGGCAAGATTAGGCGGGTCAGGGTTATTAGAAGGCCTAAAAACTCAACTTAATCTTACAGAAGCTGATTTATTGCAACAGCTAGGCAGCTTATTTGCGTACCCTGTTTTGACCATGCAGGATTTGCACACGATGAGTGCTGCTTTTGAAAAAGTCAAATTCACAGAAGCGGCAAAACGTAATTGCTTGATATTAAGAGACTCGAACCAGACTTTGTCTCTAGTGTTGGCAGACCCCTTCGACAAGGATGTCCAGGCTTGGGCAACAGTCATGTTGGGTGAGCCATTTGAAACAGCATTGACAGAAACAGCAGATATTGCCGCGTATCTTACCCGTTATGAAGAAACAATACGGGCGACAGATTCGCTGTTACAGCAAGATACTAGTGATTCTGTTCAGCTATCGGATACTGAAGTTTTATCAATACTTAAAATTAGCGAAGATGCTAGTCCTGTTATCAAGCTCGTTAATTCCACTTTATATGACGCACTGAAGTTTGATGTGAGTGATATTCACTTAGAGTCAAATCCATCAGGCATGGTGGTCAAGTATCGTATTGATGGCGTATTGAGTGTGGTAGGTACCTATGCAGGCACGGAGTTTGCCGAGCAAATTATTTCACGCATCAAAGTGATGTCGGAACTGGATATTTCTGAACGCAGAGTGCCGCAAGATGGACGTTTTAAAATAAAAATTCAAGGGCGTGAGGTTGATTTTCGAGTGTCAGTGATGCCATCCTCACATGGTGAAGATGCGGTGTTACGTATATTAGACCGTAAGGCAATGACGGCGGAATTTCAGCAATTGGCACTCAGTCATTTAGGCTTTTTCGGGTCAACACTTGCTTCTGTCAAACGACTCATTTCTGTACCTTACGGTATGTTCTTGGTCACGGGCCCGACAGGCAGCGGTAAAACTACGACTTTGTATGCAGCCATAAGTGAGATCAATAAAGTACAGGACAAGATTATCACCATTGAAGATCCTGTGGAATACCAGTTACCTGGAGTGTTGCAGATACCAGTCAATGAGAAAAAAGGACTTACTTTCGCTCGTGGATTACGATCTATCTTACGTCATGATCCAGATAAAATCATGGTGGGTGAAATACGTGACCCTGAAACGGCGCAAATAGCGGTGCAATCCGCACTGACTGGCCACTTGGTATTTACAACAGTACATGCCAATAATGCCTTTGATGTAATTAGTAGGTTTATGCATATGGGGGTTGATCCGTATAGTTTCGTATCAGCGTTAAATGGTGTGCTTGCACAACGATTGGTTCGCATCAACTGTCCACATTGTGCAGTAGAAATAGCACCTAGTACTGAGTTGCTGGAAGACTCTGGCATTCAAGAAGGGAAAGTAAGTGAATATCGCTTTAAGCAAGGCCAAGGTTGTGGGCATTGTCGTGGTGTAGGTTATCGTGGACGTAAAGTTATTTGTGAGTTGCTCATTTTAGACGATGCACTACGACAATTGATTGTGAACCGCGAACCTATAGCTAAAATTAAAGAATATGCACACAAAAAGGGGATGCAATCCATACGCGAAGCAGCACTCGACCTCGTTAAAAAAGGCGAAACCACATTGGAGGAAATTAATCGTGTCAGCTTTGTGGCCTGATTGTATTTACGTGGTTATTTCACCTAGCCGTGTCGCGTTGGTGCACACGAGCGGTATGCCATTTGGGCATAAAGTCATTTCTGAAAAATCGGTTAATCTTCAATCCTCAGAGGATAAAGCTATCATTACTTCTGAAATTATTAAAGCGTTATCAGACATGCTAAGCCAACCGATATTACAAGGCGCTCAATTAGAGATTTTATTGACTAGTCATTTTGTGCGTATGGAAGTATTGCCACCACTTACGCAGGCACTAAAAACTGAAGAACAGCTTAGGCGCACACATCTACATTTTGAGCGCATCTATGGCGCAATTGCCAAACAATGGAGATTTTGTAGCCATACTGTTGCATTTCAACAACCAACATTAGTCGCAGCCATGGATCAAGCCTTATTAGCTGGCCTACAGAACGTGGCGGATACGCACAAACTGAAATTGATATCAGTAGAACCTGGTCTGATGCAAATGTTAAAGTACTGGCAAAAACGTCTCAGCGGCCCAAAGGCAAAGTTTATTTTTGTTGATCAATTCTGCTGCAGTATTGTGCATTTAATTAACAACAGAATTGCTTTTGTTTCACAGTTGCCATGCAAAAACACGCTAACTCCTGAAGAGCTGCAAACATTATTACAACGTGAAGTGATAAGCCAGGGTGAATCGCTTCAGGGTAAAGATTTATATTTATTTTCACCTAAGAATCCTAGTTTGTCGGTAGTATCTAGTGGCGTTAAATTACATCAGTTACGTTTAGAAGTGACAGAATCAACGGCCAGATTTACTAGAACACGCCTTTTGAAGTTACTTGGAGATGCCTAGTATGGTTGATTTTAGTTTGAATTTTCAGCAATCTAGACAACCTAAGATTTGGTTAGGATATAGTTTATTTGCCTCGGGAGTTATTGCTCTCATATTTTGCTATTTTAGTTATTCAGAAGAGTCAGCTGAGATCGTTAATTTAGAAAATGAGATAGAGCAAATATCACATACTAAGCCAGCTAAAATATTACCTGTTGATCTTTCGCAGCTAGATGCAATCAAGCATCAGTCAGAGTTGCAGCAAAAGATACATCAAAGTTTAGTTATATCATGGCCTGCTTTATTCCATGATTTGGAAATCAGTAAACCAGAACACATCATGCTTACTGAGATTCTGCCTGAAACTAAAGATAACACCATTAGACTCACTGGACAGGCCAATCAATTAGCAGATGTGTTGGGTTATGTTCAGGAGTTAAAAAAAGCTAGGGCTCTTAGAGGCGTGAATTTGCTTGATCATCACATAATTAAAACAGAAAATAAAACCGTTGTTAATTTTGAGATTGAGGCTATATGGAATCAATCTTAATCTATAAAGTGGCGTTTTATTTGCGAAATATCCAGTATCGAATTGGGTATTTTGGTGTGCTGGGGTTGAGCATGTTGGTGGTTGCTATTGCTTTATATTTCAGTCTGAATCTTCCTCAAACAAGACACCTGCATTCCGTTGAGGCTGCCCGCGCTCAACTTTCTACTCATCAATCACAGCCTGATAAACTAAAAACACCGCAACATATATTAAGTGCAGAAGCCTTTTTCAAGCAATTTCCTGACTCAGTACAGAAAGATACTTCACTTAAAACTATTATTGCAATTGCGGAACAAAATGCACTGACGTTAGTTACAGGTAAGTATGAAACGCTGATTAAGGAATCTGGCTCAGTCGTGTTTTATCAAATTAGCTTCCCTCTTGAAGGCAATTTTCCGCAAATCAAGAGGTTTCTTGCCACTACGCTTAATACCTTACCTAATGCTGCATTGTCGCATCTACGTTTGCATCGTCCTTCTATCGAATCCAATCAAATAGAAGCCGATGTTATCTTCACACTATATTTTTATAGATCTGTTTAAGATGAGTCAAAGACATTACCTATTAGGGTTTGCGTTATTCATCACAATAGTGGCTGCTATTTTCCCCAATCAAGACAAACCAGTTGAAATAGTAGAAACTACTTCAGTTAGAACAGCAAAGCCTATCAATACACTGCAATCTGTCAGTGTTGTGCAGAGTGTTGATTTGAATCCAAGGCAATGGGTAGTTGAAAAAGATAGTCGTGACTTATTTTATGTAAAGCCTAAGATTGTAGAAGTACCAGTTCAGCCAAAGCGCGAAGTTTCAATTGTTGTGGAATCACCACCACCGGTGGCGCCACCTCTACCTTTTATTTATTTGGGCAAAATGACAGAAGAAGGCCAAATAACAGTTTATGTTGCCAAATCTGGTAGAAATTATGTATTAAGAGGAGGTGAAATCATCGATGGTATGTATAAAGTGGAATTGATTGATGCTCAAAAAATTATATTCAACTATATTCCATTAAATTCTGAGCAAATATTAGTCACAAGGGGTGCAAATTGAGGGTTATTATTTTTTTAATCGGTATATCGCTTTGTGCGTGCGCTACACCTTACGACTTTAAATCCCCTGTTGTTGCGCCGAATGTGAAAGATGAAACGGAACTTAGTAAGCTTGTTGAAAGGTCAGCAAAAGAACCTGGGAATTTAGTATTACGAGCGCATATTGCCAGACAAAAAGAATTACTTGCACGTAAATTTCTAGATGAAGCTGCGATTGCACTTGATAAAAATGATTTTGATGGGGCTAATAATTTGTTGGATAAAGTATTAGCAATTAACCCAGCCTCGCCAGGGGCAACAGAAGGAAAGCGTGATATTGAGTCAGCTAAACGACATCAAGAATGGTTTAAACAAGCCCAAGAACAATTCACTATGGGTAATTTAGATCAAGCTGAGACTAAGTTAAGAGCTCTATTGATTGAGAATCCAATGCAAGTTCAGGCTAAATCGTTAATGCGTCAGATCTCCAGAAAAAAAGCAGTGAACCCCATGCCGGCATTATTAAAAGCCAATATCAGCAAGCCTGTTACTCTGGAGTTCAGAGACACTTCACTTAGAACAATTTTTGAATTAATTTCTAGATCGTCCAAAATAAATTTCATATTTGATAAAGATGTAAAAGGCGATACGAAAGCTACAATATTTGTTAGGGATACAAAAATTGAAGAAGCAATCCATGTTATTTTAGTGACCAATCAACTGGCACAAAAAGTACTTAGCGAAAATACCATATTAATTTATCCCAACACAGCAGCAAAAAATAAAGAATATCAAGAACTTGTTGTCAGAAATTTTTATCTTGCAAATGCTGATATAAAGCAAACAGCAAATGTTATCAAAACTATCGTCAAAACCACCGATATTGTTTATGATGAAAAGCTGAATATGCTCACTATGCGTGATACACCAGAAGCCATACGCCTTGCAGAAAAAATTATCTCTGCACAAGACATGGCGGAGCCAGAGGTAATGCTGGAACTCGAAGTTTTAGAAGTAAGTCGGAACAGACTGCAAGAACTAGGTGTGCGCTTTCCAGAAAAGGTAAGTTTCAGTGCACTTAATGCCGCAGGTGCAAGTCCAGGCTCGCTGACTATTAATGATTGGCGAGGGCTAAATTCCAGTCGAATTCGGGTCAGTATCACGGACCCTAGTCTGATTATAAATCTTCGTAGGTTGGATACTGATACTAATTTACTTGCAAATCCGCGCATTCGTGTTAAAAATCGAGAAAAAGCTAAAGTTCATATTGGTGAACGTGTGCCAGTGATTACTACGATTTCTACAGCTAACGTGGGTGTTTCTGAATCTGTTGCTTATTTGGATGTCGGCTTAAAACTTGATATTGAACCGAATGTTTATCTTGAAGATGAAGTGTCCATGAAAGTTGGCTTAGAAGTTAGCAATATATTAGAAACAATAGTGCGTGCTTCGGGAACACAGACTTACCGACTCGGGACACGCAATACATCAACAACCTTACAACTTAAAGATGGAGAAACGCAAGTATTGGCAGGACTTATCCAAGACGATGAAAGAAAATCTACAAATAAAATCCCAGGTTTAGGAAGTTTACCTATCATTGGCAAGCTATTCTCGAATAGCGATTCAACCAACACAAAAACTGAGATTGTGTTACTGATTACTCCAAGAATTATTCGAAATATTAATCAGCCTGAAATTGATGTAGCTGAGTTTGCTTCAGGTACTGTTGATGCAATTGGTTCGGCACCGTTACAAATTAATTCCCAGGATACAAATCAAACATTGGACAATCAGAAGTCTCTTGCAGCACCTACACAACAAAATAGAGTGCCAAATGATTTACCTTTAAATCCAAGGTCAACTAACCCTGATATAGTACGTCCAATGCCAGTAAATCCAACCAATGTCGTTCCTATGCCACCAGCGAAGACCTTAAACAGTGATACTGTGCCTTTATCAAGACAACCTGTTAATGGTGTGCCGGTTGAAGTAAATGCTAAGCCATAAGTATTCGACGGGTTTTACTTTTATTGAGCTTATGGTTACTCTGGCTATATTAGGCGTGCTTGCCAGTGCCGCCTACCCTATGGCCAAACTGGCAGTTCAGCGAAATAAAGAGCACGAACTAAAACAAGGATTAAGACAGATTCGTATGGCGATTGATGCTTATAAACAGGCTGCGGACGAAGGTAAAATCCGAAAATCAACAACGGACTCTGGTTACCCTGTCACTTTAGAGATACTCGTAGAAGGTGTTGAAAACGCCAAAGATATCGAGCATCACAACATGTATTTTTTAAGTCGTTTACCCCGCGATCCGTTTGCCGATAATAGTCTGAACCCAGCTGAGTCATGGGGAAAACGTAGTTATGCTAGTCCACCTGAACAGCCTGAAAATGGTGATGATGTATTCGATGTATATTCTAAAGCTACGGGAGTAGGTATTAATGGTATACCTTATAGAGAATGGTAGACATTAGTAAAAAGTTCAAAGTTAGGGGTAAGTATGTACAAGCTTTTACTCTAATAGAGCTACTTGTGGTCATGGCCATTATCGCCACTTTACTAACTATTGCATTGCCACGTTATTTTAAATCGGTAGACCATTCAAAAGAACAGGTATTACGCACCAACCTTAATACCATACGCGATGCGATAGATAAATATTATGCTGATAAAGGTCATTATCCAGCAGATTTAGAGTCACTCGCGAATGGTGAATACATTAAAGCTGTTCCAGTAGATCCAATTACGGAAAGTAACGAAAGCTGGGTGGTTGTGGAGCCTAGAGATGGCAATGAGTCTGGAGTAGGTGGTGTGTATAGTGGTGCCAGTGGTGTGGGAAGTAACAACGTCCCATTTAACGAATGGTAAACACTCAGCAACAATCGCATCTTAAGCAAGTCGGCTTTACATATATGGGGGTGCTGTTTGCGGTTGCCTTCTTAGGGGCATCACTCGCGCTCATCGGTTCTGTCTGGAAAACTTCACAACAACGAGAGAATGAACAAGAACTGTTATTTATTGGTGACCAATTTCGAAGTGCAATTAAGCTATATTATGACAATACTCCAAGTGCCATTAAGCAATATCCTAAATCGTTTGAGCAACTCATTAAAGATGATCGTTATGTTGTACCACAACGTTATTTACGCAGAGTTTATCGAGATCCAATAACCAATAAGTTAGAGTGGGGGATTATCCGCTCCCCTGAGGGTAACATAGTTGGGGTGTATAGTCTTTCTAACAAAGTCCCACGTAAACAAGCCAACTTTACGGAGAAGTACGCAGCATTCGCTAAAGCTAAACATTATTCAGATTGGCAATTTGTATATAGGCCGTACTTGGTTGTACCCGTAACCCGTGCAGCATCGCCGCCCTGATCAGTCACTGCTGTTTTATTGTATGGCTGATGATTTTCTTTCTGGAATTCCCTATCTTGACATAGTTTGGCTCAGATTGATTCAACAAGTCATTAACACCACTATCTATGTGCGCGACCCTTTTATGTGCTTCATCTTCAGCTTGGTCTTCGAATGCCATTCTGGGATGATGTATCCATGAAATATTAACAAGGTAATCATTGAGGATGAAGCCGACGTCATCCCACCATGAAAGTTTAGCTAAGTTAGCTTCTTCATATTGGTGCCTTATTATCAGCCCGTCGGAGAATCTTTCACCATGGTTGTTTTTATGAAAACTCTTTGCAGATATTTTTAATTTTTCTTGATAGAAGTTTTTCATTATTGCCATGTCTCCAGATTTAGCATTAGAGTTTATCGATTTTATCGAATACGATTTACTTGGTTAGCCATGAAGCATAAGCCTTTATATCAATCATTGGTACGGTTGCACTACTTTGTAATCTCGAAATTAGTTCAAACAAGAATGTTGTAGCATGTTTGGCATGATCATTAATTTCATAAGAACTAATCGTATTGTTGAAGCAGAATGCTCCATGAGCAGCCACACATCCTAAATCTAGATGGGCATCAGATGTTTGTCCATTAAGCGCTTTAATCAGCGCATCTCCCAATGGCGGGCTCCAAGTACTTTCTAAAGCAAGTATTCCACCAATTATTGGTACTAATGGTTTTGGTGGATATGTGCCTCCAGCATAAGGTATAGGTAGGCTCGTTCTGTGCAACTTTCTCACACTTGCAACCTTATCTTGTGCATATTTAATTAGATCCGCATTAATCTCTTGTTTGGCTTCGAAGGCTGCATAAACACTTTCTGCTGGAATAACAGTCTGACCTTCATAATTGAAAATAAATGGAGAGTATTGACGATCGAAAACCACCACATCAATTTGCTGACTAAAATTTCCTAAGCTATCTACAACATGTGCTTTTGTAGATTGATAACGATGAGGTAGATATTTTTGTAATAGTTCTAACCATATATTTTCGCTTGCATCTCCTTTTGTTCCTGGATGAGCAAACGATTTGCGTGCAATAGTTAGTCTGTTTTGAATATCTTCGTGTAAATTTGCTAATAATCCATCTAATGACCAGTCACTCATTTTCATCCCCGTTCAAATTTATCTATCGTTAAAAGGTGGTGTTGGTAAAATTGAACGTGCAATTTCAATGGCTCTCGATGCAGTCATAGGCCTGTTTGGATAGGCATCCAAAATAACGGTCGGAAGCAGCCGTTGAGTTAAATCTGAATAAGTGAAGCCATATTTTCTTGTGATTGTTAATCCAGTAGCATCAACTAGTGCTTTTAACTCCAAAGAGGTAAAGCCAATATCTTTAAAACAGCGACTCAATATTTCCATGCGTTGCAAGTCATCCGGTCTATTAAATATAAGAATATCTGCAGACCTTCTTTTTACTGCGGGATCAAGCGCATTTAGTCGGTTAGTACACATAATTACTGCTATTGGTAGTTTGCCGTTAGCCAACCTATCAATTCCACGTATGAATGCATTAACACCAGCTCGGTCTTCATGGTGCATTTGTTCTGACTCTCTAGACTGAGCAAGTGCATCAGCTTCATCCACCAGTAAAATAACTCCACCTCTAGCAGAACCAGACGCGCTTTTAAATTTAGAAGCCTGAGTAAATGCTTGCTCAAAAGCTGACGACACAAGTTGAGTCATTTCGCCAACGCGTCCTTGCCCTCTGGAAGATAGGCTTAGGGGTAGTAAGGTGATGTCTATATTTTCTTGCCTAGCAACCGCATCACCAATTGTTTCAGCAAGCTCTGTTTTGCCTGAACCAACATCTCCAGCCAAAATAACAAGAGGTGGGCGTCGCAAAACGGTATCTATTAGATTGGATGAATTCGGATGATGCTTACCTATCCAGTGTTGAAGACCTTGAGGATTGATGAGTACACTAATCATATTCTTCAGGCGATTGATTTTGTCATCCATCCCAACCAGTTTTTGTAGCCTTTCTTTTGAGTCACTGTTAGGCAGAATAGTTGAATTTTCAAATAGGCCACCTAGATTCTTTAAATCTGACATTAATAGCTCCTTACGGTTGAACGGCCTAGTGATACGCCACCTGATGTGTATGTTTTATCATCATAAAAATAGCCGTTTAACACCTGCGGTTCTGTACCTGTTTCTCTTTTGATTGGTAGTTTTTCTTTAACTGAGGATCGTTCACTGGAGGATAGCTTGTCCCATGCACTGCTGTACGTTAAAAAGCTATGAAAACTTGCACCAGTAATATCTAAACCAGGTTTTATTTTTCCTGGGTCATCATCATTTCCGAAACCACTTAAATCTTTTGCTGTATAACGCAGAGTAGGTTCTATCCAGTTATCATTTTTTTTGAATCCATAGGTCACAGTATCTAGGTAACCAGATTTCAGCAGCTCTGTAACTTCAGTCTCAAAATCTTGAATTCTGGTATCAGTCACTCCACCATAAAATCGTTGTAACCGTTTTAAATCGGTAGCAACCTTGGCAGCTAAATGCCTTGCATGCGTAACGGTAAAGCTAGTGGAATTTGATGTGGTTATACTTAAGCTCATAATTTATCCTTGAAAAGAAGAACCAAACACTTTTTGCCAATAGTAAATTGTCAATTCTTTGGTAGGCGCTGCATTGGCAGCATCAATAGCGTCTCCTGCATCTAATGCCGCTTCGCTGATAATTTCTACATTTCTGCTGGTATATAACTTGGCAACATTATTGGAAGAATTAACGGGGTCAATTATTTTGACTGGGTGTGTAAATGACGGAACGCTGGATGTTTTATAGTTATCTTCAAATACAACTAACTTACTTAAATTTGTTTTTGCAACATACGTGAAAAACGCTTGCAGTGCCTCTGGGTAATCTGAAAAATCAACGCCTTCATCGGCAAGATGCGCTAGTATCAATTCAATCATAAATGATTTGAAACGAAAGCCATCTTGCTCTTGCTTCATTTTTCTAGCCCAAAACTTAACAAGTCGAACGACTTGCGCATAATGTTTTTCTTGCGCATTTTTTCTTTTCTTACAAAAATCTAAGTGCATTGGAATGCTGGTTTCTAAAAATGAACCATCATCCTGACTGATTAAGTCCCCACGCCAATCTTTATCTCCGTAGTAAAGGATTGGTACGACATCAACATCTAACCCACTGCCTTTAAATGAAACTGTTACAGAATATGTTTGAGGTTGAACCTGATCGGGGCTGAAATTTGGATAAACCTTCTTAAGTTTTTCCGCCAAATAATTAAGCAAATCGTTAATGTCGTTTGGTGTATCAGAGCCGCTGATATATACGGCTACATCTATATCATTGAGGCTATTCAACGCCGTGCCTTTAGCCAAGCTACCTGCAACCATCATTCTTTTTAGGCTAAAGTCTGGATGTTCATCAATATAACCCTCTAGTTTTTCTCTTAATCTTCTTGCCTGCGCTCGGTATTCATCGGCTTTGGCTTTCGGCAGATTTACTTTATCCTCGGCGAATCGGGCAATATCCTTATGATCTATATGAGTACGTGACACATTTAATCCTTTCTTTAAGAATTCATGGAAGTTGCAGTTCACATTATTCAAAGCCCTACCAAATAAGTAATATAAAATATTCGGAATAGTGAACTTTTAAGAAGTATAACCCTAATTAAATATTTGTCAAAATAAATTCGGTATCGTGGTATTATTTTATTTCGATAAACTTTTTTAGAGGATGGATGATATGGCTACCCGTCTAGGCGAAAAACTTTACGAGCTCAGAAAAGAACGTAAATTTACTTTAGATAAATTGGCTGAACTATCAGGGTTAAGCAAAAGTTATATTTGGGAATTAGAAAATAGAGAATCACAACGACCCTCAGCAGAAAAATTAACTGCATTAGCAGATGTTTTAGGTGTAGGTGCAACCTATTTTATTGAGGAGGATGTACGAGAGCCAGAAGAGCGGCATTTAGATGAGGCATTTTTTCGTAATTACCAAAAACTAGAAGGTGACTCCAAAGAGCAGTTGCGAAAAATACTAGAAACTTTCAAGAAAAAATCGTGACCTCTATTACGCTTACAGCGCCTAAAGCAGCAAACAGACTGAATCAAATTCTAGAGACAGTCAGTCTCGCTCACGACCTTAATAGATTTCCAGTCAATGTTGAAACGCTAGCTTTAGATACTGCAAGTGTTTTTGGTTGGAAAGATGCTGTAACAGAAATACAGTCAGCAGATATAAAAGGCTTGGAAGGTTGCTTATTACCTAATGATAATAAGACACAATGGCTAATTCTCTATAACGGAAACATGAAATCTCAGGGTAGAGTAAGATTTACTCAAGCTCATGAGTTAGGGCATTATTTGCTGCACCGTCAACAAAATGACTCTTTCGAATGTACAAGTGCTGCGGATATGTTTAATTTGTCTCAAGAAGAAAAAGATATTGAGGCGGACGCAGATAGATTTGCTTCGTATCTACTTATGCCATTTGATGATTACCGTCGCCAAATTGATAACACTGTGAATTTAGATGTTTTTGGGAACTGTGCCGATCGTTATGGTGTTTCTCTAACAGCAGCGATTCTTCGATGGCTGGAATATACAGAAGATAAAGCAGTGCTAGTTGTATCCAGAGGTGGATTTATGCGTTGGGCTTGGTCAAGTGCGTCGGCATTCAAAGCGGGGGCATTTTTTAGGACAAAGAACAATGTCATTCCGATTCCAGCCAATTCTTTAGCGGCTGATGATTCAATTAAAATCGATCGCAAAGGAATAAATGTTGCAGGAAAGGTATGGTTTCAGCACGCAGAACCAATGATGAGCCTTAGAGAAATGAAGATCGAGAGTGATCAATTTGATAGCGTAATTACATTGTTAATTTTGCCATCTGTGGCTGATGTCTGGCCTATACGTTTTAACAACTTTGATTAGGGTGCAACTTTATTATGTGTTTTTGACGAGGACATAAGATTAGTTAATATGTTCAAGATACAATTTTATTTTTTTGGCGCTAATTCATCAACACATAAAATCAAGGACTTAACTTGATTTCAGGGTGCAACTTTATTATGAGCGAACAAGAGTTGTATTGAGAAAATAAAGTTATACCGTAACAAAAAATGTGGGAAAGTAAAATAAAGACTTTTTTCAAATATAAGCCGTTACATATAAAAGATGGGAGCCTTGTAGACTCTACTCTCCTGCAAGTAATTGAGCCTGTGGTTAAAAGCTACTTTTATCTCCCTAATAGAACACAGTTAAACGATCCATGTGAAGGGTTATACATAAATAAAATTGAACAGGAAATATTTAGTTTCATAAATGGCGTAACAGCTATTGGCGAAGCTAATGAGCTGAAGCGCTCATTTTACGAACTACTAAATCAAATTGAAGTATCAAAAAATAATAGTGGTATTTTTTCACTCTCACAAACTCCAACAGATGAATTAATGTGGGCATACTACGCAAATAGTCACTGTGGAGTCGTAATTGAATATAATCTTGAAGAGTTAACGCGGTTTTCTTATAAAGCTAATCTACAACTATTTAACATCAATTATCATGAGTCGCCAAATGTACTTGATATAAAGAATCTATCACAAAATCCAAACGCGGTAATAAGCCAGATGCTTGGAAAAAAATCAGCTAAATGGTCTCACGAGTCTGAGTTTAGAATTATTATTGAAAATATGCATGGACAAATACCACATGATTATCGTGCCGTGGAGAGCATTACGTTTGGTACAAATGTACCCAATAAAATTAAAGAAGAAATTTACGAGCATACTAGAAGCAAAGTGAAACATTTCTATCAATTACAGTTAGTACCTAATTCCTATAAATTTGAAAGGGTTAAGATTAAAGAATTTGTCGGAAACCATCCTTGTGGAATAGTTCCAAATGTTGATTGGAATAACTTTCTTACCAATGTTGATAAGGATAAGAAACAACTAATTGTTCATGAAATTTTAAGTTTAATTCAAGCGGACCCTCATTTTGTAGAGTTAACTCACGCAGAGGTTTCAACTTTAGATCAATCGAAAATTGCAATTAATTATCAAGTGCAACATGATCTTGAGCTTGGGCCCTGGGCACAGTTCTCAAAAAACAAATTACCTTACAACTAGTCATGTGGCTCAGTATTTGAGCATATACTTTGATATAACTAAAAACTAACAAAAATTTGGAAAGTTAATCAATGTCAGAAGAACAGCGTCGGCAACCCCTACCATGGCCTTCGGCTTCCCTGCGCTGTTGGCTTCGGCCGCTGCTAAAGCAGCTTAACCTAAAGGTTAGCCTATGCCGCAACAGACTACTGACGCAGTCTTAGTTGTAAAAAGTCGGGCAGCTGCGGAACTCGGGCTAAAGCCCTCAGACAGTCCTCGCTGAAATCCCCCGCCTTTTCTGCGCTGTACCCGTAAAGGGCATGCCCACCAAGTACCCGTTCCTTCGTCACGTCCTTGGTGTCATCGGCGTGGCAGCAGGGGACTGGAAGTCAACATCACCGTAAACCATCATTTTTTAGTGAATCAAATGAAATAGCCGTAGGTGATAACGGCCATTTCTGGAGTATCCGGTAATGAGTGCCTTGGCTAGTCGTGACGGACTCCACCAGCACGAAGGCGTCTGCCCACCACCTGATAGGCGCGATGTCCTGAGACTCCATAATATGTTCGACACTACGCAACAACGTGACGTGCGGATTAAACTCGCTGTTATCAAATGAAATCTCTTCAGCTGTCAGTTCCTGTCGCAGTGCTGTGATCAACCGATCCAGTGCTGGAACTTTTGTATTCAATGTAGCATAAGCGATGCGGTTATGCTCCCAGAATGAAAGTCTCTCCAATACAATCCCGAAAGGTGGTGCCTGTACCTTATCTGCAGCTTTTATCAGTTGAGGCAGCTGTGCACGTTCTATATTGCCTATAAATTGTAATGTCATATGCAGGGTATCAATATGCATGATGCGTGCGCCACACTTCGGTTGGTATTCCTCAGCAAGCGCATGTAGTAATCGCCGAACTGACACCTCTGGCCAGATTGCGAAAAATACACGGATTACATTTGAGTTTTTTATTTGAATTGGCTGGCTCAAATCAACCTCTGAGTATGGTGCATCTCATCGGCTGTAGGCTTCCGTTGCATAGCGGTTCATCATGCGATGGCTGTTGAAATATGATGCATTTTTACTGATGGCGCCCTTCATTACTTTAATCCAGCCACTCTTATCATCGCTGTAATAAAGCGGAAGCACTACATGTTCGAGCTTACCGTAAAGCTCGTTTGCGTCACTGATTGCCCAGCCCGTCAGGCCTTCAATACAGCCCTCAATCCACCAGCCGTCGAGTACCGAGAGGTTGGGCACGCCGTTTAATGCGGCTTTCATGCCACTGGTGCCGGAAGCTTCGAGTGGCGGTAGCGGCGTGTTGAGCCATACGTCTGCTCCTGCGGTGAGGGCCTGTGCAATATCCAAATTGTAGTCGGGCAGGTAGATGACCTGAAGCGTGTCAGCCAAATCGCGGGCATAGATATGCAGTTGCTCAATCAGGTGTTTGCCATTTTCGTCGTGCGGATGTGCCTTGCCGGCAAGTATGACCTGAAATGGCTGATGGCGTGCAATTGTTTTCAGCCTCTTGATGTCCGAGAATAGTAAGTCCGGACGTTTATAGGCAGTCATCCGCCGTGCGAAGCCAATGATCGGGAGCTTTGGATCCAGTAAGACCCCAGTGAGAGTTTGTACTTTCTCAATAAGATGTTGTTTCGCTTTAATGTGTGATTCCAAGATCGCCGCATCGGGAATGCAACAATCGGCACGCATTAGCAACTGTGGCTCATGGCACCAGCTGGGAAGATAATGGTTGTATAACTGGCGAAAGCTTTCTGCCGCCCAAGTGAACGGATGGACGCCGTTGGTGATGGCATGCACCTGATAACCGGGAAACATTGCGTTCGATATTTCAGCATGTTTTTTGGCAACGCCATTAACATATTCGCTCAGGTTCATCGCCAGCCGCGTCATATTCAGGCTGTCTTCGCCAGCCAGATGCTTGATGCTTTCGATGTCGAAGCCATTGTCGAGTATGCGCAGCACCAGGTCGTAGGTAAAGCGGTCATGACCCGCTTCAATCGGTGTGTGCGTGGTGAAGCTGCACATCTCGCGCACCCTGGGGACATCATAATGTGAGTCACCTTGCCTGACATCTGCGTTTGGGTAGGTGTACCTGCGCAGTAACTCTAGCCCAAGCATTGCGGAGTGCCCCTCGTTCATGTGATAGTGACGGACTGAAAAGCCGAGTGCTTGCAGTATTCGTACGCCACCGATACCGAGTACGATTTCCTGTTTGAGCCGATAGGCATCGTCACCACCGTATAAGTAATGCGTAATTTCACGATCCTCGGGGTGATTTTCGTTCAGGTCGGTGTCGAGCAACAGCACTGGCTGGCGTCCCCCCATATGTCCTTCGACCACGTACAGCCATGCGCTGATCCATACAGTACGTCCCTCGATCGGTACCGCAATTTTGGCATCAAGCGCACGCGCCCAGTGCTCCGGTTCCCAGAAGACTGCCTGTTCAATCTGCCGACCCTGACTGTTAATCAGTTGCTGGAAATAGCCGGCACGGCTCACCAGGCTTACCGCCACCATTGGTATCGTGAGATCTACGGCAGAGCGTACCGTGTCACCAGCAAGCACACCGAGTCCGCCGGCATAGGTCGGGATTTCATTGCGCAACGCAATCTCCATGGAGAAGTATGCAACACATGGTGTGTGGATAAACTCATCCAGCATGATTAATTTCTCATTTTGATGATGGGGTTATAAGCAAAAACTAGAAATTGTAATTAAGTCCAATACTTAACATCGAATTGTCGATGCCGACTTTTTGATGACCAGTCGTAGTTAAGGTGTTCCAGGTTCCGGCGTATTTGTATTTAATATTGCCAAAATCGGTGTAGAGGTACTGTAATTTTAGTGATAAGTTTTCCGGAAATGCGTATTCCAGACCAACGCCAAGTGCTGGGCCAAATCTGGTTTTGCTTAGGCTATCACTGGTACCACGATCTATTGAGTAATCATTTTTACCATCATTTAATTGGGTTATTTTTCGGTCAATATCCGCGATAGCCAAGCCAGCAGTGCCGTAAACCATCAGTTTATCGAAGATCATGCCAAATTTAGCGCGCGCAGTGAATAATGCATTAATTTTGGTGTCCGAGATCAGTCTGTCTGTCACTACACCATTGGTGATGCTGTAATCTGAAGCTAGCCCTTTAGATCTGCCATCAATTTTAGTACCGTCAAACTCTATCCCGACCACCTTATTATCGAATCTCCAGTTATAGCCAGCATTTAGCGCATAAAGCGCATTGTCGGAATCCGAGTTTTTTCCTGATTGTAAAAATGACGTACCATCAGAATATATCCAGTTACTTTTACCTTCATCTATATTGATATGACTGTAACCGATGGATGCTCCAATATATGGGCCATTAAATATTGAATTGTCATCAGCTTTTACAAAGGTAGCAAAGGCGATAAATGCGACTGTTGCGGCAATTTGAATAAATGATTTTGTGAGAGAAAACATTGGCGTTTCTCCAAAGAGGATCGATTGAAGCGATATGTAAAGTAGACAATAAAAACATTCTTTTAGCAACTTACTTTTTAGCGTAAAAGATAGTAAAGATGAACATATCGTCTCAAGTTTAGTCGAATCTGGCGAGGGTTAGCCAAAATGTAATTTTTAGCATTCGTGTTGCTCACCTAATTAAGGCAGATAAGGAATGACTATGAAATTTTTTATTAGAAGTTTTTTCTTGCTTGCAACATTGAGCTTGCTTAGCCCGGTCGTTTTTGCAGCGCCGCTTGCCAAGGTGATGGTTCTGGATTTTCAACTGAATGACATGACTGACTTACCTAATGTGCCAGAAGAGGTGGCGCGGGTTGCACTCTTGTCCGCTACTTTCAAGCAGAAACTTATGGACGGCGGTATTGAGCTTGTACCAGTGACCGAGCAGCAGAAAACCCAATTATCGACATATTCAGCCACCTATTTGTTTGACCACACGGACGTAGCGGCACAGCTGGCTGAGGGTAGTGGCGCCGATTACGTTATTGTGGCGGTAGCTCTGAAGCCAACCTATCTGTTTGTTTATCCGAGATTACTGGTGGTGAATGTTAAGACAAAAGCAGTTGTACTGGCGACTTATGCGCAACTTGAAAGCTCCTGGCAGGATAAGAACACCACGATACATACAGCTGAAATCCTGGCTAAAAAAGTCATAGCGAAGTTTAGGGAATATTTGAATATAGAAGCTAAATGAGCCGTATTAAATCAATTCGAGACACTCAGGCATAAATCACGGATCATGATTTCTTCATCAGCAGGGATAATAACGATGGGCTTTTTGCCTGCTTGCTCAATTCTTGTTGATTTTGATTGATTCAAGTCCGTATCTAAAGCAAAGCCCATAAAGCCTAGAGGTGTGCAGATCTTTTCGCGAATTTCGGGTGAGTGTTCGCCGATGCCTGCGGTAAATACGAGTGCATCAATGCCACTGGCTTTGCTTGCCAAGGCGCCAATTGCACCGCGCACCTGCCGGCAGAAATACGCTACGGCAAATCTGGCATTCTCCGTGTGGCTGGAGAGCAAGTCCTTCATTTCTGCGCTTTCGCCATCAGATAATGCTAATAGCCCCATTTTGTGAAACACGATATTGGTTAGTTGCTCGGGGCTGTAGCGTTTTGCCAGTTCCAGCATCACGCCGGGATCCAAGTCACCGCTACGTGTGCCCATGGTGATGCCGCCTGCGGGAGTGTAGCCCATGGTGGTGTCTACCGATTGCAGGTTTTCCATTAAACATAAACTGGCACCGCTGCCCAAGTGTGCGACAACGACCTTTTTATAGGCGGTTTCACCGATGATATTGGGCAGGGTTTTAGCAATGTAGGCATAATTAAGCCCATGAAAACCAAAACGGCGCAGGCCGAACTCATTGGGGATAGGCAGACGCTGCGATAGTTGCGGCATGGTGGCGTGAAAGGCAGTGTCGAAGCAGGCCACCTGCGGTACGTTAAAGCGCCGGCGGCACAAATCCAACCCCAATAAATTGCTTGGCAAGTGCAACGGTGCCAGATGGATCAGGCTGTTTAATCGAGCATGTTCTGTATCATCAATTTTCCGTGCTGCATCTGTAATATCGCCGCCATGCACAAACCGATGCCCCACTGTTGTCGGTTTATCAGGGCCCAAGTCATTAATCAGATTCTCAAAGGCATCTTGCAGGCTGCGTGCTTTGTTGTCGCTGATATGCTCATAGTAGAAGTTACGCCGTGTACCATCTGCAAGAAACAGGCTGGCTTTCAGGCTTGAAGAACCGCAATTGATGGTCAGAATACTCAATATGGCCACGTCCAATCACCGGCTTCCGGCAGATCGACCCCGTACTCATAGGCATATTGGCAGCACTCAATCTGTTTGTTACGCATTTTTTCTTTTACATGCGCACCTGCTACGTGCAGCGCCGGAATGCGGTCAATCACGCTAATTACCAAGCTGTAGCGGTCAATTTCGTTTTGGATTGCCAGCTCCAACGGCGTGTTGATACTGCCTTTTTCCTTATAGCCGCGTACGTGCAGGTTATCGTGGTTGGTACGGCGATAAGTCATGCGATGAATCAGCCAGGGGTAGCCGTGAAAGTTAAAAATAATGGGTTTATTGGTGGTAAACAGGCTGTCAAAGTCGTTGTCGGTTAATCCGTGCGGGTGATCGCAGGCTGGCGTTAATTTATACAAATCGACCACGTTGATAAAACGGATTTTGAGCTGCGGAAAATGTTCGCGCAGCAATACAACTGCCGCCAGTGCTTCTTTAGTCGGTATGTCGCCGGCACATGCCATGACCACATCGGGCTCGGCATCACCGTCATTGCTTGCCCATTCCCAGATGCCAAGGCCTTTTGTGCAGTGTTTGATCGCGGCATCCATATCCAGATACTGCAGATGTTTCTGCTTATCAGCAACTATGACGTTGATGTAATCGGTACTTTTTAAGCAATGATTGGCTACGGACAATAGGCAGTTCACGTCCGGAGGCAGGTAAATACGTGTAACCGATGGGCTCTTATTGACAACCAGGTCTAAAAATCCCGGGTCCTGATGCGTGAAGCCGTTATGATCCTGGCGCCATACGGTAGAGGTAATCAGCAGGTTGAGTGATGAAATTGGTGCGCGCCATGGCACAGTCTTGGACATGGCCAGCCACTTTGCGTGCTGGTTGAACATGGAATCAATGACATGTACAAAAGCCTCATAAGTAGAAAAGAAGCCATGGCGGCCGGTCAGTAGATAGCCTTCCAGCCACCCTTCCAGCGTATGTTCTGAAAGCATTTCCATGACGCGGCCATCGGGCGAGAGTTCGCCGCCATCGGCATCTTCTGGCAAATAATCTGCCAGCCAGGTTTTTTTGCTCACTTCGTAAATGCTATCCAGCTTGTTGGACGTGTTTTCATCAGGGCCAAAGACACGGAAGTTATCCATATTGCTGCGCATGATGTCACGCAAAAACTCACCGAGGGGATGCGTGTTGCCAACGGATATTTTGCCTGGGCCAGGCAGTTCGGCAGCATAGTGCCGAAAATCCGGCATGCGCAGTTCTTTTCGTACCAGTCCACCATTGGTGTGTGGGTTAGCGCTCATGCGGCGCGTACCCTGCGGGGCGAGCGCCTTTAGATCCGATCTTAATTTCCCAGTGGTGTCGAACAACTCATGAGGCTGATAGCTTTGCAGCCATTGTTCCAGTTGCGCTATATGTTGAGGATTACCGCATATATTATTGAGCGGTACTTGATGTGCGCGCCAAAAGCCTTCAACTTTATGTCCATCGACTTCTTTGGGACCAGTCCAGCCTTTGGGTGAGCGCAGTATGATCATTGGCCAGCGCGGGCGGACTGGTTTGCCGCTGCTGCGGGCTTCCTGCTGTAAGCGCCGGATTTCCAGCACGCATCGCTCCATGGTTTCTGCCATCTTGGCGTGCATTTCCATGGGGTCGCTGCCTTCAACAAAGTGCGGCGCCCAGCCATAACCCTTGAACAGGTTTTCCAGCTCTTCATGAGAAATGCGCGACAGAAACGTGGGGTTGTTGATCTTGTAGCCATTAAGGTGCAATACCGGCAGTACTGCACCGTCACGTATGGGGTTAAGGAATTTGTTGGAGTGCCAGGAAGTTGCTAACGGACCAGTTTCCGATTCGCCATCGCCTACCATTACGGTGACCAGTAAATCGGGGTTGTCGTAGGCTGCGCCAAACGCATGGGAAACACTGTAGCCCAGTTCGCCGCCTTCATGGATCGAGCCGGGCATTTCCGGTGTGCAGTGGCTGCCGATGCCGCCGGGGAAAGAGAATTCCTTGAAAAAATGCTGCATTCCGGCTTCGTCTTCACCTTTATTCGGATAGACTTCGCTGTAGGTGCCCTCTAAATAAATGGGTGCCAGCATACCCGGTGCACCGTGGCCGGGTCCGGCAAGAAAAATAGCGTTCAGGTCGTATTTATTGATGAGCCGGTTAAGGTGAATATAAGTAAAGGATAGACCGGGACTGGAACCCCAGTGGCCAAGCAGGCGGCATTTGATATGTTCCGGGCGTAGCGGCTCTTTTAATAGCGGATTGCTTCGCAGGTAAATCATGCCTGCCGCGAGGTAATTACAGGCTCGCCAGTAAGCGTGGATATTTTCGAGCTCATTCTGGGTCAGTTTTTTTATTGCTGCACTCATCGCGACCATCTCCAGACTGGTGTTTAATCACAGTATTGCATGAAGTTATCATGCCTGTATATTCTCACTCGGCTATGCCCTGCGTATTGTAGTAAAGTTTAGCACTATCAATTGGTCCATATTACATTTAGGCCTAATTTGTTAGCTGTTTGACGGCTTTAGAACGACAGGATTAATCTCGACACTTCCTGTGGCGTGTCCTAGTAAAATTTGCTGATCCTGGATAGTGCAGCTGATGCTCATGCCACGCGATGCAATGTCTGCAATTTCCTGTGTATCGGGCAGATTAATCACGGTAAGATTATTCAGTTTTAACAATGCCTTGCTGTTCTGGTCCCACCGCATATCCGCGACCCGGCCGCCGTACAGCACCACTGCGACTTGCGCGGCGCGTCCGCAGGCCTTGCGTATTTCGCGCTCATCCGGCAGTCCGACATCTATCCATAATTGGATTGCGCCTGTCAGGTCTTTTTGCCATAGGTCCGGTTCTTCATCGTCACTTAGTCCTTTGCCGAAAGTGAGCGCTTCGTTGGCATAAAGCATGAATGCAATCAGCCGCACCATCAGGCGTTCATCCGTTTCGGAGGGATGTCGGGCCAATGTTAGACTGTGCTGCGCGTAATAATGGCGATCCATATCTGCTATTTGCAGGTCGATTTTATATATTGTTGATTTGATAGCCATAGGTTTTATTGAAAATTTTTCTTAAATTTTTTTAGTAGGTGCATTATACCCACATGCCGGTCATGGCGGCGCGGTCTGACAAGGCACCCTACTTTCTGTTAAGCTTTCATCTTTCAAATTTGCAAAATATCATCATGGCTCAATATGTAATGTCCATGCTCCGTGTGAGCAAGATTGTTCCTCCTAAGAAACAGATTATTAAAGATATTTCCCTGTCTTTTTTTCCCGGTGCCAAAATTGGTTTGCTGGGTTTGAATGGCTCAGGTAAATCTACCGTGCTGCGTATTATGGCGGGCGTGGATAAGGAGTTCGAGGGTGAAGTGCAATGGCAGCCCAATATTTCAATCGGTTATTTACCGCAAGAGCCACAGCTTGACCCAAATAAAACCGTGCGTGAAGAAGTGGAATCCGGTATGGGCGCCGTGATGGAAGCTAAGCAGAAACTGGAAGAAGTTTATGCGGCATATGCCGAGCCTGATGCTGATTTTGATAAATTGGCAGAGGAACAGGCCAAGTATGAAAATATTATTGCTGCCAGTGGTTCCGATGTTGAACATCAACTGGAAATAGCGGCTGATGCGCTGCGACTGCCAGCTTGGGATGCAAAAATTGGCCCGCTTTCCGGCGGTGAAAAGCGCCGTGTGGCCTTGTGCAAACTGTTGCTATCTCGGCCAGATATGCTGCTGCTGGATGAGCCGACCAACCATCTGGATGCCGAGTCAGTCGAGTGGCTGGAGCAGTTTCTGGTGCGATTCCCCGGCACGGTAGTCGCAGTAACACATGATCGTTATTTCCTGGATAACGCGGCGGAGTGGATATTGGAATTAGACCGCGGCCATGGTATTCCCTGGAAAGGTAACTATTCAAGCTGGCTGGAGCAGAAAGAGGCTCGTTTAGCGCAGGAGGAATCTCAGGAATCTGCACGCCGTAAAGCCCTGCATACTGAGCTGGACTGGGTGCGCCAGAACCCGAAAGCGCGTCAGGCCAAGAGCAAGGCGCGTATTGCGCGTTATGAAGAGCTGGCGAGTGCCGAGTACCAGAAACGTAACGAAACGCAGGAGATTTTTATCCCGGCGGGTGAGCGTTTGGGCGACCAGGTGATTGAGTTTAATGGTGTGAGCAAAGCGTTTAAAGACCGCTTGCTGATTGATAATCTCAGTTTCAGCATCCCTGCGGGTGCGATTGTCGGCATTATCGGTCCGAATGGTGCGGGTAAATCAACCTTGTTCAAGATGATTACGGGTAAAGAGCAGCCTGACAGCGGTGAGGTAAAAATCGGCCAGACAGTAAAACTGGCTTATGTGGACCAAAGCCGTGATGACCTCAGCAATGATAAAACGGTGTTTGATGAAATTTCAGGCGGCTCGGATATTTTAACAGTAGGCCGTTATGAAACACCGTCACGCGCTTATATTGGCCGCTTTAACTTTAAAGGCGGCGACCAGCAGAAAATTGTGGGTCAGCTATCAGGTGGTGAGCGCGGGCGTCTGCATCTGGCCAAAACCCTGATTTCCGGCGGCAATGTGCTGCTGCTGGATGAACCATCAAATGACCTGGATGTAGAAACTTTGCGTGCGCTGGAAGACGCCCTGCTTGAGTTTGCCGGGTGTGTATTGGTGATTTCACATGATCGCTGGTTTTTGGACCGTATTGCAACTCATATTCTGGCAGCTGAAGGCGATTCACAGTGGACGTTCTTTAACGGCAATTATCAGGAATATGAGGCTGATAAACGTAAACGTTTGGGTGAAGAAGGCGCGAAACCGAAACGCCTCAGATATAAACCAATCACAAGGTAGTGTGGGGGTGAAAGTCTTAGCCCTCTCTGGCAGCCTTCGGGCAGCGTCTAGCAACACGGTTTTGCTACGTGCGCTTGTTCGTTTGGCACCAGCGGATATGGCGGTTGAATTATTTGATGGCCTTGGGCAGCTGCCACTTTTTAATCCTGACCTTGAGGCGACTAGCCCTCCTCCCGTTGCATACTTGCGTGAGCAGATTATGTCTGCAGATGCGCTGATTATTGCAAGTCCAGAGTATGCGCATGGCATCACTGGTGTCATGAAGAATGCGCTTGACTGGATGGTTGGCTGTGAGGCTTTTGTTAATAAGCCAGTTGCTTTACTAAATGCTTCACCAAGGGCTGTGCATGCTCAGGCTGCCTTGAGAGAAACTGTTTCTGTCATGTCAGCCCGGATTGTTGAAAATGCATCTATCGCGGTACCTATTCTCGGTTCCAATCTTAGTGAAGAGGAAATTGCATTTCACCCCGAGCTTTCAGCATCGTTGAGAGCGGCACTTGCTGCATTAGCCGTTGCTGTTGATGCCGCGCCTATTTGAGAGTGATGTATTTGCTGCAAATCCAGCAAAACTAACGGTATCCAGATTACTTGTTATTCAACACGAGTGCGTGATTTATGCGGTGCATTTTTTGCCAGCCAGTCCCATAACGCTGGCGGAATAAATCGCATGAGCCTTGCTACCCAGCCCATTTGCCAGGGAATCACCACAAAACGGCGCTTACTTTCAATGGCATCTACAAACTTGCCGGCGGCAATATCGGCATCCATCAAAAAAGGCATTTTGTAACTGTTAATATCGGTCATCGGTGTGCGGATATAGCCAGGTGCAATGGTGGTAACTGTAATGTTATGGTGAGACATTTCAACGCGTAGGCTCTCTAAATAAGCAATGGCCGCAGCTTTGGAAGCGCTGTAAGCTCCAGCGCCCGGTAGGCCGCGTACGCCTGCAACGCTGGCGATACCCACAAGCTGGCCTTGTCCAGCCTGACGCATCGTAGTAATAAATGGCTGAAAAGTATGGACTAATCCAAGAACGTTAATGTCCATCACGGCCCTTGAATTCAACCGGTCGATGCAACAGATTGGGCAAATCTTTCTGCCGGTGTTTGGTAGTTTAGTGTTTTTCTTGGACGTTCATTTAATTTTCTCGCTACTGCATTGAGTTTGGCTTGTGAGTAGTT
>Ga0208789_1000089_pt1 | contig 138794 bp, 119 predicted proteins | sample Methanotroph_Enr_FD_187368 | JGI IMG/M metagenome (GOLD analysis project Ga0208789, IMG submission 187368) | Enriched soil microbial communities from Old Woman Creek wetland in Ohio, USA - Methanotroph_Enrichment_5 (SPAdes) (version 2) | ecosystem: Environmental > Terrestrial > Soil > Wetlands...
CCTGTAAGGATAGTGAACCTTTGAGAAAAGGGTTGAATGTTGTAAAAGGAAAAGTCGTTTATGAAGGAGTTGCTGAAGCCTTTGGACTTCCATATCAAGACGTTCAAACAGTACTTTAAATCCTGAAAAAATCCCGGTTTGAAATAATTCAAATCGGGATTTTGTTTTGTCCTAAATTCATTTATTAATGAATTTTTCAAACAGGCATTTCACTCCAAACCTTTCCCTGTAATAATCTGCCATTCTTTTTTTTGTTTGTTCCACCCCACTGTTTGAAGAAGAAAGGTACATTTTGAGTTTGACACATCTTTTTGATTTCAATTACCCAAGATTCTTCCAGCGGTCGAGCACCAGGACCTGATTCACCTCCGACGATTACCCAGTCAATACCGGATAAATCTAAGTAAGGCAATGCAGTTAGTAATGGCTCAATTGATAGAAATTTTACATTTGCTCCAGAATGTCGTAGAGCAGATATTCGAGAGATTTGTTTTTCACTTTCAACAGTAACACCCATCCAAATATTTTTCGTCCATTTCAACTTATCATCATATTCAAAAAGCATATCAGCCCTTTTTGTTAAGACTTGGAATGTATGACGTGGACATTGATTCATTACCGTAAAAACCTGTTGAATAAAGGTGAATGGCATTTCTTCATGAAATAGATCACTCATAGAATTTACAAAAACGGTTCGAGGCGCTTTCCAAGTTTTTGGCTCATTTAAAACGTCATTGTGTAATGTCAATTCGAAGCCATTTCTGTATTTTTCAGTCCCCATTGCACAAAGTCTTTTTGACATACGCTCTGCATAACAGTTTTTGCAGCCTTCAGATATCTTGGTGCAGCCGGTTGACGGGTTCCAAGTTGTTTCGGTCCATTCAATTTTAGAGTTTTTCATTTTGCCTGTATCATTATTTTTTTCTCATGGTCATAGTCAAGATAGAAACCACCTTTTTGGCGATTATCTCCAAAGAATTTCAATTTATCTTGACTTTCCAGCTCATTTAAAATACTATTTGTTTTCGAAATACTAATACCTTTTTCAAGTGCAAAAGTATAAATGTTCCGATTGCTCTGCTGAGATTTTAAAAATAAGAGCAATTCATTCTCAAAACCAGCAAGTTTTTTAACCTTGTTTGTTGTCCCAGTACCGAAAAAATCAAGGGTTGTTTGGCCAGTTCTTATTGGATCATCATCAATGTCATGATTAGTTTCTCCAGTATGCGGGTCAATTTTCCAAGCAACATCTAGGAATTTTTTAAGTCCCAAATGATGATTTGAACCAAATATAACACCATAAAAATTCGAGTCTTTTTTTATTGAAAATTGTCCAAGGAAGTAGTCCTTGCGACCTAATATTGATTTATAATAATTAAATATTATCCTATGACAATGAGCCGGTTGTTTTTCTGAAAAATCAAGTTTTTCACTGTTTATATATCTTTGAAACTCAGGTTGTTCTTTGAATCTCATAATGTGTGATGAGGCAATAAAGAATAGAAAATCAGTTTGTTTTAAACTGGCAAGTTGTTTGAAGACAGTCTGATTCACATGCTTTATTCCATATTGATCTATGAATAAAAATCGAGGAGTTGCTTGCGTTTTGTGAAAATGGTTAAATTCTTTAACAAACAAGGTGTTAAAATCTTCATTTAGATATTGAATAGTGAAGGGGCAATTTAGTTCGTTTGCATTTTTGCAGAATCCATATTTCTTTTGCTCTGCACAAACAACCAATTTATTAGTTGCATTATTCTGAAGGAGGTTGAATTTTCTCTTATTCGCATCATTAAATGCCAAATTCACTTCAATTTGATTGATTTTAAATTGCTCACAATAGGGTTTTAACTCGTCCAAGATAATTATTGGGCTTCCAGGATTACCTCCAGAATCATAACCTTCACCAGCAAAGAAATCAAATATTTCAATTCTTTTATCTTTCCTTTTTACAAAAACAGGCAACCATTGTCTTAAGTACAACTTAAATAATTCCAGTTTAATTTTTGTCCCTTCATCAAAGGGTTTGGCATGAATGTCTTTGGTCATGGCAGGTGTCGTTCGTTTTAGGGTGGACGTTTTTAAATTGTTATTTTAAATCTATTCATTGATTAATTACTGATCATTTATCATAGCTACAAGTTAATCAATTTCTTTCAATTGACAACTAGTTTATTGATCATATTTTCTCTCAATGAAAGAACTAAATAGACAAAATACGCACAAAACATTAATCAGGCCTTTTTCATTTTCCCCTGAAGGTTTTATTCGGTCAACGAAGTAATTTTCCTATTTTTGCACCTTCGTTTAAAAGCATAACTAAAAATCATGGAAATCCCAAGCAAATACAATCCCGCCGAAGTAGAAGACAAATGGTACAAGTACTGGATGGAAAATAAATTCTTCCATTCCGAACCCGACGAACGTGAGCCTTATACGATCGTCATTCCGCCACCAAACGTCACGGGCGTGCTTCACATGGGACACATGCTTAACAATACCATTCAGGATATTTTAACGCGTCGGGCCCGTATGTTGGGCAAAAATGCCTGTTGGGTTCCCGGAACCGACCATGCCTCGATTGCAACCGAAGCCAAAGTGGTAAACAAACTGAAAGATGCCGGAATTTCCAAGTTCGATTTGAGCCGCGATGAATTTCTTGGTCATGCCTGGGAGTGGACCCACAAACATGGTGGAATCATTCTGGAACAGTTGAAAAAACTAGGCGCATCGTGCGACTGGGATCGCACCGCTTTTACCATGGACGAAGTACGCAGCGAATCGGTGATCAAAACTTTTGTCGATTTGTACGACAAAGGACTGATTTATCGCGGTGTGCGCATGGTAAACTGGGATCCGGCAGCTAAAACAGCTTTGTCCGATGAAGAAGTGATTTTCCGCGAAATGCAATCGAAATTGTATTACCTGAAATATAAAATTGAAGGCAGCGATAACGAATTTGTGACTATTGCAACTACACGTCCGGAAACGATTCTGGGTGATACTGCCGTTTGTGTAAACCCGAACGATCCGCGTTTCACGCACCTGAAGGGCAAACGGGTTTTGGTTCCGTTGATTGGTCGCTCCATTCCGATTATCGAAGATGAATATGTGGATATGGAGTTTGGTACCGGCTGCTTGAAAATTACTCCTGCACACGATGTCAACGATTATGAAATCGGGCTGCGGTTCAATTTGCCTAGTATCGATATTTTCAACGAAGACGGTACCCTGAGCGAAGCCGCCGGAATGTTTGTCGGTGAAGATCGTTTTGCCGTTCGTGAAAAAATCATGACCAACCTGGAAGCTTCAGGAAATGTGGCCAAGGTAGAAGATTACAACAATAAAGTTGGGTTCTCAGAACGTACACATGTTCCAATCGAACCCAAATTGTCGGCACAGTGGTTCCTGAAAATGGAAGATTTGGTCAAACCGGCACTCGATAATGTGATGAACGATACGATTGAGTTTTATCCTCCGAAATTCAAAAACACCTACCGTCACTGGATGGAAAACATCAAAGACTGGTGCATTAGCCGTCAGTTGTGGTGGGGACATCGGATTCCGGTTTATTACCTGCCCGATGGCGGTTTTGTAGTGGCCGACAGCGATGAGAAAGCATTGGCGTTGGCTCGCGAAAAGTCAGGCAATCCAAGTTTAAGCATGACCGATCTGCACCAGGACGAGGATGTACTTGATACCTGGTTCTCAAGCTGGTTATGGCCAATTTCTGTATTTGACGGTGTTTGCAAACCTGATAACAACGAGATCAACTACTATTATCCAACCAACGATTTAGTAACTGCTCCTGATATTATTTTCTTCTGGGTGGCGCGAATGATTATTACCGGATACGAATACCGCCAGCAGTTCCCGTTCAAAAATGTGTATTTTACGGGAATGGTTCGCGATAAACAGCGTCGCAAAATGTCGAAATCGCTGGGTAATTCACCTGATCCGCTCGACTTGATTGCAACTTATGGAGCCGATGGTGTTCGCGTTGGTATGTTGCTTTGTTCACCAGCTGGTGGGGATTTGCTGTTCGACGAAAGTTTGCCACAGCAAGGAGCCGGTTTTGTGACCAAAATTTGGAACTCATTCCGGCTGGTCAATGGCTGGGAAGTGGATTCAACGATTCCGCAGCCTGAGCATTCAAAATTAGCCATCAGTTGGTTCCACGAAAAATTCAGCCAGATTGTGGAGCAAACTGACGATCATTTTGACAAGTTCCGCATATCGGATGCTTTGATGAACGTTTACACGACCGTTCGCGACGAGTTCTCCGGATGGTTGCTCGAAATGGTGAAACCAGCCTATCAGCAACCGATTGATGGTAAAACCTATCAGGAATTAATTGATATTTTTGATGAAGTATTACGCTTCCTACATCCTTTTATGCCTTTTGTGAGCGAAGAAATCTGGCAGTTGCTGACCGAACGTAAACAAGGCGAAAGCATCATGATCAGTTCATGGCCAAAATCAACCGGTTATGATGAACCCCTTATCGCTCAGTTTGAGGATGTGAAAGAAGCCATTGCCGGACTACGTACTATTCGTACCAAAAACAATATTCCGAACAAAGATCAGATCGAATTGGCAGTAATGGTTGGCGACAAAGGTTTTGCACCTGAATTCAACAGTGTGTTGGTGAAAATGGGCAACCTTTCGGCCTTGAATGTAGTTACCGAAGAAGTAAAACTTTCGGCTTCATTCCTGGTAAAATCAACTACTTTCTTTGTTTCGATGGGTGGAACCATTGACGTGGAAGAAGAACTGAAGAAATTGCAGGCTGAACTGGATTACACCAAAGGCTTCCTGAATGCGGTACTTAAGAAACTGAGCAACGAACGTTTCGTGAGCAGCGCCCCTGAAGCTGTCGTTGCCGTTGAACGCGCCAAACAAGCCGATGCCGAAGCCAAGATTAAGGTGCTGGAAGACCAGATTGCCAGTTTGAAATAAACAGCATACCATTAATAAAAATACTGTAAAAGCTGTCCAATATTTGGATGGCTTTTTTTCTTTTCTATTTCAGAACTAAAAAATATCGGTTTTTTTGTCACAAAAGGAATAGCTTTAGTGTCATACTTAAAACCACATCGGAATGCCTTTCGACCAAATGTACAAGCAGAATTATCTGACCGTTTGCCAATTGGCGAATAGGATTGTACGTAACAATGAAGTCTCGAAGGATATTTCACAGGAAGTGTTTATAAAGCTTCACAGAGCAATAAATGACGGCAACCAAATTTTAAACATTCAAAGCTGGCTGTATCGGGTTACGGTTAATCATTGCTACAATCATCTCCGGAGTATTCGGAAAAATGACGAGACATTTAATCATATCCAGATGCCTGTTGAGGAAGAAACGGATGAAAAGGAAGAAGCACAATTAATTAGAGATATGATGCTTCGACTAAAGAATAAGGAACAATTACTATTGGCCCTATACAGCGAAGGAATGAGCTACAAGGAAATGGCCGACGCTTCTGGGATTCCTTTCAGTTCAATTGGAAATACCTTGCAAAGAGCCTTGTCGAAACTTAAAAAACTATGTCATGATACGAAATTCTAATTGTTTGAAAAGCGAAACGATCCAGCTTTATATCGACAATGAATTGGAGGAATCGGCTCGAAAAATAGCAGAACAGCATATTGCGTTGTGTTCCGATTGTACACTTAAGATAAATGAAATGGCTGATTGGGTCAATCAAGTTAAACATGCTTTAAAGGAAAGACCTGTAGCAAGTTTTGAATTTCAGGAATTTAAATTGACTGAAAAGAGTTTGGAGAAAAAGTCACTTAGGGTTTGGGTTTCTCCTGTATTAAAGATTGCTGCATTATTTATTTTCATTTTTGGCGGATACTTTTTGTTTCAGAAAGAACAGTCTAAAATTTATCAGCCCAGCAGTTCCGATTTATTGATTTGGGAAGAAACATCTGGCGGAAATGACGCAAACCATGCCTGGCACGATCGTCAGATTACGATTCTCATTACCGATGAAAAAGGAAAAATCAATTATTTGAATGTCAACTAATTTAATATCAATCACATGAAGAGATTTGTTTTAGCAATAGTACTTCTATTGGCTTTTCAGTTGGTCAATAGCCAGAATCTGGCTGAAATCTATAAAAAGAACAAAGTAGTTCTGGAAGAAGATCCAACTTTTGGAGCGAAGAATGACTGGAAACAAGTTTTTTATGATGTTAGTGCAACACGTGACCAAGGGATGGATGGTATGAATAAAGCCATTGTTGTTTCTCCTGATGGAACCATTTTTATGAGTCACCATTCCCGGCATTCTATTTCTGTATTCGACAAGGATGGCAATTATGTGAGAGATTTTGGAAAGAAGGGCGGTAAAGAATCTGACTTTATATACATGCCAACCGTGATTGGAATTATGGATGGGAAAACCATTGTAACAACTGCTGTTGACGGACGGATGCTGTTTTTCGATTTAAATGGGAATTGGGCAAAAACTGTACGGCTCGACTTTATGCCTTTGGACAATGCGATACTGAAAAACGGAAAAATAGCAATCCTTGGACGCACCTCGTGGACAACAAAATTCCGATCATTTGTTGCAATAAAAGATATCGAAACCGGTAAGGAAAAGATTATTTGGGATAAGTTTTCTGAAGGGGTTGGTTCTAAAGAAATAGTTGTAAAATACAAAGAGGGAGGAATGAGTTCGCAGTCGCTACCTTACACGCATTCCGGATACACCCGTCCAAAATTACTTGCAACTCCTGATGGAAATTTAGCCATAGTTTTTCCTGAATCAGGTGAAATCCTAATTTATTCTCCTGAAGGTAATAAACTAAGAACATTCAGTGTAACTGCAGGACCGCGGCTGTCAATTACAGAGCAGGATAGGGAAGAGTATTATAAAAAAGCATTGGAAGGAATAAAGTCAATGGAGCAAGCAAAAGAAAAAGCTGACGAAAAACAGAAATCTTATTTGGAACAAACCATTGCGCAAACCAAAGAGCAAGTGAAAAAATATCTTGATTCCTCGCTTTATCCTGAAAAACTGCCGACACTTTCGCAGGTGATGTTTGATTCTGACAACAATCTTTTGGTTTATTCATTCACAAAGGACAAGGGCGAAAACCAATTCTGGGTTTATACTTATAGTCCTGAAGGACAAAAAATAGCTGAATCAAGCTTCGTGTCAGACAAATGCAATCTAAATTTCAGTTCTTCTAAATTTCAATTTTTTAAAGGGAATGTAATTGCAGTCCAGACTCTGGTAGATCAAAAATCGGAAGTCCCCATCCGATTGGTAAAATTCAACCTGAAAAATTAAATCAGGTTTTGTTACCGTTCTTTAAAATATTTGATATTTAAAGGTTTAGTTAAAACATAGGAGAAGATGGATTTTTCCGTTTCATGCTTTTCCACATTATACCACACAATGATCAAGACAGTTGATTTAAGTAAAGTATTTCGCACTGAAGAAATTGAAACCAGTGCCTTGTGCGAAGTGAACTTGCACATACAAAAAGGTGAGTTTTTGGCCATCATGGGGCCCTCGGGTTGTGGAAAATCAACCTTGTTGAATATTATCGGACTGCTTGACAATCCTACTTCGGGCAAGTACTATTTCGATGGTCAGGAAGTGGGAAGTTTTAAGGAACGCAACCGCACCCTACTCAGGAAAGGCAATATCGGCTTCGTTTTCCAGAGTTTCAACCTCATCGACGAACTCAATGTCTATGAAAACGTAGAGCTTCCGCTCATTTACCTGAAGTTGAAAGCTTCGGAACGGAAAGCCATGGTCGAAAAAGTGCTCGAACGTATGCAAATCGGTCACCGGAAGAAGCACTTTCCGCAGCAGCTTTCCGGGGGGCAGCAGCAGCGTGTAGCCATCGCGCGCGCCGTGGTTGCCAACCCCAAACTAATTCTGGCTGATGAACCCACCGGTAATCTTGATTCAAAAAATGGGTTGGAAGTGATGAAGCTGCTCACTGAACTCAATCAAGAAGGAACCACCATCGTGATGGTGACTCACTCCATGCACGATTCCGAATTTGCCCATCGCGTAGTAAATCTGTTCGATGGTCAAATCATTACCGAAGAAGTAAAAAATCGAATGGCTGACATACTGACCTGAGAAAGGCAAGCCAAGATTAACGTTAACGGAAACCTAAAAAGAACATGTTTAAAAATTACCTAAAAACAGCTTGGCGTTTTTTGAAGCAAAACAAAATGTTTGCTGGTATCAATGCTTTTGGACTTTCGATTGCGCTGGCGGCATCGTTCATTATTTTAATTTATGTGATTAATGAATTGAGTTACAATCGCTGCCACAAAAACAGGGCGCAGGTTTTCAGGGTACTCAATTACCTTGTCGATTTTAAATATACCCAATCAGGAACCCCTTACATTCTGGCAAAAACGTTGAAAGAAGAATTTCCGCAGGTAAAAAGTTCGGTAAATACAAGAAATGTCAGGGGGCTAAAACTAAAACTTGGAGAGGAACTAATCAGTGTTTCCGGAGCGGTTGCTACCGATTATGAGGTGTTCGATATTTTTACCATCCCTCTGATTGAAGGTTCTCCCGGATCAAATTTGCTGGTTGATAGGGGATCTATCGTCCTTTCGCGTGAAATGGCTGAGAAATTCTTGCCCAACCAGAATCCAATCGGGAAGAAAATTACAGGAAATATCAATAATTCGGAACAGGTTTTTACAGTGACCGGAGTTTTTGAAGACATTCCGGTAAACTCTACCTTAAGAGCCACCTGTTTTGTTAATGGCCAGTGGGCAATTGATGACATCAACAATGGATTCAGGATAACCAATGCTGAAGCCAGTTGGAACCACGATTTTTGGATTACCTGGGTTCTATTACCCGGTAACAATAATGCGGCTGATCTTGGAAAACAGTTCCGTGCTTTGGAAACCAAATACATGGGTGAAAAACCTACGAAAAATTACTCGCTACAACGTTTAACGGATGTTTACCTGCACTCTGAAGATGTGGCGAACACCGGGATTCAGGGTAGTATGAAAAATATTCGTTTGTTTTCAGCCATTGCCTTCCTGATTGTTCTGGTTGCTGCGGTAAATTACATTATTCTTTCAACCGCTGTTTCAACAGGCAGGGCGAAAGAAATAGGGATCAGAAAAACCAACGGAGCCGAAAGCTTCAACATCAGGACCCAACTTTTGAGCGAGTCAGTTCTGCTGGCAATCATTGTTTTGCCGATAGCTGTGCTTTTTATGTGGATTGCCCTGTCTTACGCCGGAAAACTGTTCCAAACCAAACTTCAGCTTATTGGTTCAAACATGGGTGTTTATGCAATGGTTTATGTTGGACTCACTTTGTTTATCGGTATCGTTTCCGGAATTTATACATCGGCTTACCTGTCGCGCCTGAAAGTGATGGATATTTTGAAAAATTCGACCAGTACAGGCCGTCGCAGGCAAATTTTTCGCTCATCGCTGATTGTGGCTCAACTGATTGTATTTTGTTCATTTGTTTCAGCCTCATTAATTGTTCGTTCTCAGTACCAATTTTGCCTGAAGAAAGACCCGGGATATTTCAATAACAACATTCTTTTGATTGATCTTGGACGTGATTTTAAAGGATATTCGGCTTATATCAATAGCATAAAATCGAATCCCAATGTAATTTCAGCTGCCGGTACCATGGAGGGTTTGCCAATGAGGAACACTATGACAATGATGTTTCCCCATTTTCAAGACAACACTCAGCAAGTAAAGGTTGAGGGGATGGCTGTTGATTACAATTTCCTGAAAACAATGGGTATTTCTGTCATTGCCGGTCGTGAATTCTCCGAAGAATTTGGAAGTGATTTGAAGCAGTCGTGCCTTTTAAATGAAAAAGCGGTTAAGCAGCTTGGAATTACTGATCCGGTTGGGAAACAGCTTGGAGGAATGAATATCATTGGATTGGTTAAAGATTTTAACCTCCATTCCATGCGTGCTGATATTCCACCAATAATGATTAGTATGACAGATCGTTACATTAGTCAAGTGGCAGTGCATTCTAAAGCTGGTACGCTCGGCTTAGTTTTGCCAGGATTGGAAGCAGAATGGAAGAAAGCAGCTCCAGACAGACCGTTTAGTTATTCAACTATCGAAGACGTAACAGAAGACCTTTATTCTACCGAAAAGAATCTAAGTACCATTGTTTCAATTTCGGCGCTGTTCACGCTGTTGATCGCGTCTTTCGGGTTATTGGGTCTCACTCTTTTTGTTGCCCGGTCGAGAACGAGAGAAATTGGGATTAAAAAAGTGTTTGGCATCTCTGAAAAAACAATTGTTTACTCCTTCCTGAAAAGTAATGTTTTACAGGTTTTTATCGCTTCGCTTCTGTCTGTTCCAGTAACACTTTATTTCATGTCTGATTGGCTAAACAATTTTTCTTATCATACAACCATTAGCTGGTGGGTTTTCGTAATCGCTTTCGCGGTCGCTGCATTGGTTGTGTTATCAACAGTTTTGTTTCATTCTACCAAGGCATCGCGTATTAATCCGGTAGAAGCCTTGAGGTATGAATAAAACGTCGGGATAGAAACATGAACTGGTGACTTGGGATTATTTGCGCTTTGATAGATATGATATAAAAAGAAAGGCCGTCTCAAAACTGTGAGACGGCCTTTTCAAGAAACAAAATGATGGAAAGTTATCACTTTGTTTTGACCACTTCAAACTCAACCCTGCGATTTAGGGCCCGTCCTTCTGGCGTGTCGTTGGTTGCAGCCGGATTTGCTTCTCCTAATCCTTTTTGCGACTCGATACGCTCCTTCTTTATTTTGCCTGAAACGATTGATTTTACAACTGAATTAACTCGGCTTTTTGATAAGTTGAGGTTGTAATTGTCGGCCCCCAACGCATCAGCATATCCGTTAACCTTCACATTATAATTGCCATTTTCTTTCAGCAGATTAACCAAGTTGTCAATTTTTACTTTTTCCTGTGCGGTGAAAACCGATTTGTTTGAATCAAAATATACCGGTTCGACTTTCATTTTTTCAGCTTCAATTTCTTCGGCTGTTTTTTCTTTTACCGGACAACCTTTATTTGCTTTTGGCCCGGCGACTGTTGGGCATGTGTCGTCAGCATCTAAAACACCGTCATTGTCCTGATCCAAGGGACAACCTTTGGCGTCGACTTTGTATCCTTTTGGCGTATCCGGGCATTTGTCGTCTTTATCTGCAATGCCGTCACTGTCCGTATCCGGGCATCCTTTAAGGCTTGCCAATCCAGCAACTTCAGGGCAAGCATCATCTTTGTCAGCAATGCCGTCTTTGTCTGTATCGGGGCAGCCTTTCAACGAAGTTAGTCCGGTCACAGTTGGACAGTCGTCCATGTAATCAGCAACTCCGTCGCTGTCAGTATCAATTGGGCAACCGTTGGCATCAACAGCTACACCAGCAGGGGTATTTGGACATTTGTCTTTTTTGTCCGAAACACCATCCATATCCGAATCTTTGGTTTTCCCAAAATCGAACTCGATACCCACAGTTGCTTTCCATAAATTGTCCCTGGTGTTTTCACCGGCTACTGGAGTTTCAATTCCATTGATGTAACCGGCTTCCAGATAAAGGGCAGTTACAGGGCTTATGTAATATTTGCCACCAACCCCTAAGTCGAAGTTTAATCCTGATTCAGAATTGTCGGACAAAAAGCCTGGCCCAGCAAATAAATATGGACGAAAATTTTTGTCTTCCCCGGTTAATTTGTACCTCAGGTTAAGGAATGGATTTACCAAGTCAAGGTTGTTGGTTAGTTTGGAATTGAATAATCCAAAGTCGCTTTTCAGCATCAGGTCTAGTCTTGGACTTAAGTACCTGCTTAGGTACAATTCAGGCATAAAACCAATGCCTGGCTTATTAAGTGTACCGTAAGCGCCAACACCAGCGCCGATTCCCCATTTTTTGTCTTCAGTTTGAGCGAATACCGATTGGAGAAGTAAAATCGTTGCAAAAAGTAAAACTATTTTTTTCATGTGTTTATAATTTGTTTTTTTATTGCCACGTGGAACTCGCCAATAATCATTCTCCTGTGTGAGAAGTAATTCTCATGGCTCGTTTCATGATTTGCTATTGAATTAATGATCTGATGTGTGATGTTATAGTTTGAATGTCAAACCCAATTTTCCGCCGGAGAAAGCATTGCCTCCGCCAAATTCCAAATTGAGTCCGATTTTATCAGAGAAAAAGTAGCGACCCCCGATTTGACCGCCAAGGCCAAGCCCGGATGAATGCGAACCTTGGTAATCGTTCGGTGAATTCCAGATGTAAAAGCCGAGGTTTAATCCGGCATAGAAGTCCCATTTTTTGGGGATTTCCAGTACACGGTTGAAATGATAATTTCCATTTCCAGAGATTCCAATCACGGAGTGGTCGTAGCTGACATTAGCGTATTTGTCGTTGTATGAACGGTATGAAAGTTCACCCCCGATTGAGATATCAGGATGTACTCCGTAATCTAATCCAATATACACGGGTACGCCCCACGATGATAAGCCTATGCCTGCATTTAGCTGTGATTCGCCTTTAGCAATGGGCGATTGGGCATAGATCAAGCTACTAAAAAGTAGAAACGATAAGATCAATAAGTGCTTTTTCATTCTTTCTAATTTAAATTTTTCGACTATTGTTTTTGAGTTTTGGTTACTTTAATGTTCCCTGTTCAGCCTGGTTGATCATTTGTTTGTTTGCGGTAATGTAGATTTCGACCCGGCGGTTCTTTGCCCGTCCTTCAGCAGTTGCATTATCTGCAACAGGTTCGTCAAAAGCTTTACCTTCTGTTGTCATTCTTTCAGATGCAATCCCATTTGAATTCAGAAAACCTGCAACCGAAGCTGCCCTGTTTTTCGACAGTTGTACGTTTGTTTCTTTGGAACCGGTGTTGTCGGTATGGCCGTAAATGGTCACATCAGTCTCCGGTGTTTCTTTTAATGACGTTGCAAATTTGCTCAAAGCAGTTTTCGAACTGGTATTTAAGTCACTTTTACCGGTAGCAAATAAGATTCCGCTATCGAATGTTACTTTGATCGCCTGTAAATTATTGGCATCAGTAACAGACTCCACCTTTGCACCTTCGATTTTTTCAAGCTCAGCTTTTTGTTTGTCCATTTTTTTACCTATCACCACTCCAGCTCCAGCGCCAACTGCCCCACCAACGGCTGCCCCAATTGCAGCACCCTTGCCATGACCAACTAATGCCCCAATTCCAGCGCCAAGAAGCGCACCGCCAGCTCCACCAATAACACCTCCTTTGGTTGAGTTTTTAGTTGTAGAACAGCTACTTAATAGCATTACACTACAAAGTAATAGGGCGATCGTTTTGTTAAATGATTTCATGTTTTCTCGAATTTTTTGGTTATTTTATATTTTTTACTTTTAAACTGCTTGTTTTTTTTTCTGTTCCCTATCTCGAATACAGCTCAAATGATGCTCAATAATCAGTTCTTTTTTCCTTTTACTAAGGTCTTCTATCCAATCAACTTTTTCTTTGAACGCCAGATGTTCAATTTCTATAAATGGACATTCCGGGTTCCTTTCTTGCAAAGGACATTCGTATGCGTTCCCAAATATTTCGAAATTCTCGTACATAAGTTCTGATTTGGACTTGATGGCATTGATAGGGTAATCTTAAACAGTTCCTGACTATTTTATGAAGACTTTTTCTTCTCGTATTTTTTTTCGTTGAATCGGGATTCTTATGTTTGTTATCTGCTGAGTTCTTTATAAGCCAGTCCTGCTGCCATAGCTCCGGCGATGGGAATAACAATGAACAGCCAAAGCTGTGATAAAGCCCAATCGCCAACAAAAAGTGCCTGGCTTATACTTCGGGCAGGATTAACAGAGGTGTTTGTAACCGGGATGCTCACTAAATGAATGAGTGTTAGGGCCAGTCCAATTGCCAATCCGGCAAATCCTTTTGGCGCTCTTTCGTCGGTTGCCCCCAGAATGACAATTAAAAACATAAAAGTCATGATGAATTCGGTGATAATTGCAGCCAGCAAGCTGTAATTCCCGGGCGAATGTTCGCCGTAACCATTGGCAGCAAAGGTTCCAATGGATGAACCATTTCCGGTTACAATAAAGTACAGGGCGGTTGCGGCCAAAATTCCTCCTGCAATTTGGGAGATCACGTAAGGCAGTACTCCTTTTGCTTCGAACCGTCCTCCGATCCATAAGCCGATTGTGACCGCCGGATTTAAATGGGCTCCTGAAATATGCCCTAAAGAATAAGCAATGGTAACGACAGTTAGTCCAAATGCGAGAGAAACCCCTGCCAGTCCAATTCCTACGTTGGGAAACCCTGCGGCTAACAGCGCACTGCCACAGCCGCCAAATACGAGCCAAAATGTTCCAATAAATTCTGCTAAATTCTTTTTCATGTTTTTATAATTTGAGTTTGACGTCACTATATGGAAGACATCCTGAAATATTCACAAGCAAAAGTCCATAAATTCAATTTAAATATTGCGGTTTAAGGTATAGCAACGTCTATACAGCTATCTATACAATATCTGTACATGGAATTTATAGTATTGAAATACAGATGGTTGTTTGTGTGTTTGTAGTTTGGTAAATCTCTATCAGCCCTCTTTGTAAGGGAAAAGCCTGACTTCAATAATTGCTTGTCAGGATCAATAGGAAATTGATACTTTCTTTATGCTTTTCAGGAGTTAAACGGGCGAAATAAGTTACTTTTGAACTTAATAGTCGAACCGAGAAAAATAAAAAATCTGCGATGAGTAATTCAAAACTGCTGCTTGTTGACGATGAGCCTCTTAATCTGAAGCTTTACGATAAAATGCTGAAAGATTTTAATTTTCAGATAGTCACGGCAGCCAACGGCCGGGAATGCCTGGATAGGGTAAACGAGCATTCTCCTGATTTGATCCTCCTGGATTGGAATATGCCTGTAATGGATGGTATCGAAGCTTTGGAAATCCTTAAAAAAGATGATGCTACAAAGGATATTCCGGTCTTAATGATTACCGGGGTGATGACTTCATCGGAAGACTTATCGTTTGCGATGTCGGTTGGGGCTATCGACTTTCTGAAGAAGCCATTTGATAAACTTGAACTTAGCGCGCGCGTCAGGAATATCCTATTGCTATCAGAGAGCCTGAAAACGTTGAAGGAGCAATACCGCCATCTTGAGGACAAAAATATATTTATTACCTCGTTAATTGAAAGTATCCCCCATCCGGTTATTTATTGTTCGCTGGAAGGGATTTTGCTGATGTGCAATAAATTCTTCGAACAACTCCTGAACATCGATAAACCTGAATTGATTGGCAAGTCGGTTTATCGGTATTTCCAGAGCGAGGAAGTGGGTTTTCATGTTCAAAAGGATGTTGAGTTAGCTCAAAGTAAGGCATCTTTATCATACGAAAAGGCTGTTTTTCCTGGAGATAGAACGTTTATTGTATCTAAGAACCTGGTATTTAACGATCAAGATAATCCAACCGGAATAATTACAGTTTTTACTGACATTTCTGATCTCAAAAAAGCTAATGAAGATGTATTGAATACGAAGAAGGTCGAATTAATTTCGAGTACTTTGAAACTGATGCATCTCAACGAGATGAACAACAGCCTGATCAATGATCTTGTAAAAGTCAATCCGTACACCAATAAAGAAGGGCAGGAGCTGATCCGCCAGATGGGCAATAAGTTTAAGATGAACATGACGGAACAAATCTGGAACGATTTCGAAACCCGGTTTGAAGATGCATTTGATTCCTTTTATATGGTTCTGCTTGAAAAGTTTCCCAGTTTAACCCCCAATGAGCGTAAACTGTGCGCACTGTTAAGGTCAGGTTTATCCTCGAAAGATATAGCCATCCTTACTTTTCAGAATCCTCAAAGTGTTGACGTAGCCAGGTATCGGTTACGGAAAAAACTCAATTTAGCCAATGAAGAGAATCTTATTGATTTCCTTCTTCTGATTGATAAGTCATAATTTATACTGATTGATTTGCAGGTAGATAACTCGGCTGTATTGATAAAGTATAGTTTTTGGTTGAATTTTATTGTAAGATATTTTCGACTTTTGTTCCACGAAAACTATAAACTGACAGAACTTTTATTTGGGACTGAAATCCCAGGATTATAGTAAATTACGAATTTATAATCAATAGGAAGGTTTAATAAATGATTAAAATTAAAATACCAACGCGTTTAATTGCAACGACTATTTTAATGTCATTAATTCTTGTGCTAATTGTGGTTATAATAATCAGCCTGATTAATGAAAAAGGAAGCATACAGTCAGCATTAGACCTGTCGCAGCAAAATCGTGAGCAGATATTGAAAACGGAAAGTGTTACTGAATCACTCTTGTTGGTTGAAGTCCGGTTCAAGGAATATTGTACAACGTTTGAAAAACCTGTTTTTGAAGATTATAAAGCACAAGTTAAAACGCTGGCTGGAAACATTCAGCTTTTGCAGCAAACTGTAACTACCGAATCAAAAGAGGAAGGAAACCGCATCACGCAAATTTTTGAGGAAAAGACCAAGGAGGCTGATGTATACGTAAAATTAAGGTTGATCACTGATTCCCTGATGTTATCGGTCGGTAGCCTGGACGAAAATCAAACCGAAATAGAAAAGTATATTGGGAGCCGGCCTGGAGGAAGGGTTGATACCCTGAGCGTTACGGCAACGAGAGAAACCTACAAGAAAGGCCTGTTGGGGAAAATTAAGACCGCAATTGTTGGTGAGAAAATCAAGGAAAATGTAAACACTAAATTGCTGGTTAATTCTCCTGAAGAACAGGGCAACCGTAATCCGAATCTTTCTCAGAAGCAAATTTTAAAAGCATTGCAGACTCAACGGTCAGGTGCAAATTCAGGCAATATCCGTGAGTTGATGCAAAAGGTTAATGAGTTAAAGGCCAGTGAATTAAAATTGATTAAGATAAATAATAGCCTAATATCTGAAATACGCAAACTCATTAACGAAATCAAGACCAGCATCAAGAATCAGGAAGTTAAGCAGAACAATTCGTTCTTAAAATCCGTCCGGAATTCAACAGATTTCCTTCAAAACATATTGATCGTTTTAATGCTTCTGGCATGCATCCTGGCAGCGTACATCCTGGTTCTGGCTTATAAAAACGACAATTTCCAGAACAACATTATTGACCTTAATAAAAAGGTGATGAAAGATTCGGTCGAGAAAGATAAGTTCTTTTCCATTATAGGCCACGACTTAATGAATCCGTTTAATGCGCTTCTTGGTTTTAGCGAAATGCTAACAGTCTCCGCAAAAAATGGCGATCAGGAAGATTGTGTCGAATACTCACAAATTGTACATCAATCGACCAAACGAATTCTTAACCTGCTGCAAAATTTACTTGTTTGGTCGCGGATGCAGAATGGGAAAATGAAATATACTCCAAAATCAGTCAGGGTTGATGAACTTGTTTCCAACACCATGATGATCATAGCTCCAATAGCCCAAAATAAAGAAATAAAACTCGATTGGAACGTAAAAAACGACATCACAGCAACCATTGACCCCAATATGATCGGTTCTGTTCTGCAAAATCTGGTCACAAATGCAATCAAGTTTACTGAAAGGGGAGGACTTGTTACTGTGAATGCCTATGCCGAATCGGATCATTTAAAGTTTACAGTTTCGGACACTGGTGTCGGAATAAGTGATGAACAGCTCAACAAACTTTTTAAGCTAGATAAGACTTCTTCGTCAAGGGGAACCGATGACGAGGTTGGAACCGGGCTTGGTCTTATCATCTGTAAGGAATTCATCGAATCGCATCGAGGCAAAATCTGGGTCGAAAGCACTTTAGGAAAGGGAAGTAGTTTCTGCTTTTCTATTCCGGTGCGCTAGCAAAAGTGGTTGTGGATAAATTTCCGGATTTTAACCTTGACAACCTGAACAAATCAAACAACAATTTTAGCGTTTTAGTGCGGTACCACTAAAACTATTTCATCAATTCAACGTTCAAAATTTTGGTTGTTATCTGCGGAAGACGGTTTAAGGTCTTTCGAGTGGGGAATAGCTATCCCGATGGAATTGTTTCTTCTGATGGTAAAACTTTCATGAGAAGAAATCAACTGATCGAAATCATGGGACACAAACTTCCCGGTTTCCCGAATCTTATGTCTTTTATCTGACTGTGAATTGAAAAGGATTTGTTGTGATTTAATTGGTACAGTATTCTTAGCATTTTTTTACAAACCCTAATCGCCAACTAAGCTAATTCTTGCTATAACAATCTGACTGATTGACTGTTTTACCAAATTGTTAAGCCAATATGAATTTAAGCACCCAATCCAAAATACCTTTTAACTTTGCATGCGCTATTAAAAAAACAGTAATCCAAAAAAATACAATTTATGAAAGTAACAGTTGTTGGTGCCGGAAATGTTGGAGCTACCTGCGCGCAGATCGTAGCTGAAAAAAACATTGTAAGCGAAGTAGTTCTACTTGATATCAAAGAAGGATTGTCAGAAGGAAAAGCATTAGACTTGTGGCAGACCGCTCCTATTAATTATTATGACACCCGTACCGTTGGTGCAACAAACGACTATTCAAAATCAGCTGGTTCTGATGTAGTTGTTATCACCTCAGGTGTTCCACGTAAACCCGGTATGAGCCGCGACGATTTGATCTCAATCAACGCTGGTATCGTAAAAAGCGTTACCGAAAATGTGATCAAATATTCGCCAAACGCGGTTATCATCATTGTTTCGAACCCACTCGACGTAATGACTTACGTTGCTTATGCGGTTTCAAAATCAAGCAAAAACAAAGTATTGGGTATGGCTGGTATTTTAGATACTGCCCGTTACCGCGCTTTCCTTGCTGAAGCTTTGGACGTTTCTCCACGCGACATCCAGGCTTTGCTGATGGGCGGACATGGCGACACCATGGTTCCACTACCCCGTTACACCACTGTTGCCGGTATTCCGGTAACTGAATTGTTAGACGAAGCGACTTTGGCTAAAATTATCGACCGCACTAAAAAAGGTGGTGGTGAATTGGTTAACCTGATGGGAACTTCGGCTTGGTATGCTCCAGGTTCGGCTGCTGCTCAGATGGTTGAAGCCATTGTAATGGATCAGAAACGCGTATTCCCATGCTGCGTTAAGCTGGAAGGCGAATATGGTTTAAACGACATTTTCGTTGGCGTACCAGTTAAATTAGGCAAAAACGGTGTTGAAAAAGTTATTGAAGTTAAATTAACAGCTGACGAACAAGAATTATTGGATGCATCGGCTGCTGCTGTTAAAGAAATCATGGACGTTGTTGACGGAATGAATATTCTTTAGTTTTTTCAGGCTAAACAAACAATAAAATCTATATTTGGAGCTCCGGTAATTTTACCGGAGCTTTTTTTATGCCGGTTGCTAAATTCCAGCCTACCAAGCTAATGACGGGCAGGAAAACAACAAATGATAATTGGATTTTCAGATTTTAAATAACTGGGAATTTGAAACCTGAAACTTGGAACTTTTCTGACTATGATCGAAATACCTCTGCAAATCATTGAACTTGAACGTGAAAATTACCACATCCTGATTGAAGGTAGTTTTGAAGATGGAACGCCTTCTTGCTGGATTATCGACACCGGGGCATCAAAAACGGTACTCGATAAAAATTTAAGTTCGTATTATGAGTTTATAGATTCGGATGATATGGAAGATTATCAGAGTGCCGGGATTAATCAGGGTATGATGGAAACTTCGGTCGGAAAACTTACTTATCTGCGCTTTGGTGACTTGAAAATTACCGGGCAAAAAGTTGCCCTGATTGACCTCAGCCATGTCAACGAGATTTACGGGAAATACACTTCGTACCGAATTGCAGGCTTGCTGGGTGGCGACCTTTTGATGTTATACCAATGTAAAATCGATTACGCAGCTAAAATCATACAATTTCATACCCTTTAGTCTGTCCGACAGCAGAAAATCGGGACTATTATATTCAGAAAAAATAAATATATTTGGCGGCTGAAATAAATTAATGAACCTGAAGAAATACATATCGAAACATTTTATTGTGCGCATCTGCCTGCTGCTTGTGTTGGTTAGCGGAGCTGCTGTATTCGATTTGTATCATGTTGCCAATCAAAAATTATCCGACAATGTGCGAAAAAAACCGTCAACCGACGAGGCCGAAAGCAACAAGGTATTTTTCTGTAATCAATTGCCTACCTACAATTTAAAGACTGCCGGCACCGATTTTACTGTTCGTTTTCGCCTTTCCTATTCTCAGGATAAATTTTTATTGAAACACTATAATTTGCGAACATTTCAACTGATGAAAGCAGAAACTGTACATTGCTTTTTCCCGTCAGTATGTTCATTTCATTCACTTCCATTTAACCGGGTTCTGTATGCCAGTCCCGACGACACACCTCCGCTTTCCTAATTCCTGACTCATCTGTCAGGTGAATTGTTGTATCTGTGCTTTTTTAGCTTGTGATATAATGCACAATTACGTCTAAAAAACGAATAATTCAATCTAAATAATTAATAATAAACAATTTAAATTTTTACAAATGCAAAACAAAGGTGCAATTAGAATGTTTGCAATCCTGCTTGGTTTGATTTGTGTGTATCAGCTCATGTTTACCTTTAAGGCAAACCAGGTTGAGAAAGCAGCCAAAACATTTGCAAAAGGGGACAAACACAAAGAACAAGCTTATCTTGATTCAATGTCGAGTGAGGTCGTTTACAACTTGCTTGGAATCCGTAAATACACGTTTAAAGAAGTAAAAGCGCTGGAGCTGGGACTTGGTCTTGACTTACAAGGTGGTATGAACGTTACTCTGGAAGTTTCGGTGGTTGACCTGGTCAAATCATTGTCAAACAACAGCAAGGATTCGACATTCATAGCAGCCATCCGGATGGCAAAAGAAAAACAGAAAACCAGTCAGGAAGATTTCGTAGACCTGTTCGGAAAATCATTTGAACAACTGTCTCCGAGCGGCAAACTGGCGTCTATTTTCAATACGCTTGAACTGAAGGATAAGGTGAAATACAATTCGACAAATGCCGAAGTATTAGCTTTGTTGCACAAAGAAACAAATGTGGCCATCGCCAATTCGTTTGAGATCATCCGCACCCGTATCGACCGTTTCGGGGTTGCTCAGCCAAACATTCAGATGTTACAGACTGCAGGGCGTATCCTGGTTGAACTTCCGGGAGTTGACGATCCAAAACGCGTTCGCAAACTGTTACAGGGAACTGCCAACCTCGAATTCTGGGAAACCTATGATAACAGCGAAGTTTACCCATATCTGGCTCAGGCTAACCAAAAGATTGCCGAAATTCAGGCGGTTAAAACTTCACCTGCCGCAACTCCAGCCGACACCACAAAAGCTGCTGCAGCTAAAGGATCCAATACTTTGCTGAACGAATTGGACAAAAGTGCAAAACCTGATGCAGCCGCCGTTGACAAGAATGCTGACGCTAAGAAACAATTTCCTTTGTTTTCGTTGTTACAACCACATTCAACCCCTCAGGGACAGTTGTATCCAGGTGCTGCTGTAGGAACTGCACAGTGGAAAGATACTGCAACAATCAACAGCTATCTGAAAATGGATCAGGTTAAGGCTTTGATGCCACGTAACCTGGCTTTCAAATGGACTGCAAAAGCGGTTGATAAAGAAGAAAAATTCTTCACACTGGTCGCCATTAAAATTACAGGCCGCGATGGTCGCGCACCACTTGAAGGTGATGTTATTGTTGATGCACGACAGGATTATGCCGACATGGGAAGCCGTCCTGAAGTAAGCATGACGATGAATACTACAGGAGCCAAAGTTTGGGCCCGTTTAACCAAGGACAATGTAGGCAAATCAATTGCCATCGTTTTGGACGGTTATGTGCGTTCGTATCCCAATGTAACCGGTGAAATTACCGGAGGACGTTCTTCGATCACAGGTTTGGAAAGTGTTGAAGAAGCAAAGGATTTAGCGAACATTCTGAAATCAGGTAAAATGCCTGCACCGGCTGTTATCATTGCTGAAGATATTGTTGGACCTTCATTGGGACAAGAAGCAATCACCAGCGGTTTCTGGTCGTTTGGTATATCGTTCTTATTGGTATTGGGATATATGTTATTCTTCTACAGCCGCAAGGCAGGTGGGGCAGCCAACATCGCCTTAATTGTGAATGTATTCTTCCTGATCGGAATTCTTGCTTCAATCGGAGCCGTTTTAACCTTACCAGGTATCGCCGGTATCGTGTTGACTATGGGTATGGCAGTTGATGCCAACGTATTGATTTACGAACGTATTGAGGAAGAAGTTATGGCTGGAAAGACAGTCAGGCTTGCTGTTTTCGACGGGTTTAACGCTGCCTATTCGGCCATCATCGACGGTCAGGTAACAACCTTATTAACCGGTATCGTACTTTACATCTTTGGTTCAGGTCCGATCAGAGGTTTTGCAACCACATTGATCATTGGTATCCTTACCTCGTTGTTCACATCGATCTTTATCACACGTATGATCTTCGAACGTCAGCTAAGTCGAAACAAGGAAATTACCTTCACTACCAAATTCACCAAACATTGGTTGCGTTACGTAAAAATTCCATTCATCGAAAAAAGGAAAATCTTTTATACGATTTCAGGAATTTTGATTTTCGCCTCATGTGTTTCTTTCTTTGTTCGTGGATTCGATAGAGGTATCGACTTCAAGGGAGGACGTACTTATGTGGTTCGTCTCGATAAAGATGTAAAAGTTGATGATATAAAGAATGCATTAGCCCCTATTTTCAATTCAACTCCGGATGTAAAAACCTATGGCAATGCCAACCAGGTGCGTATTACAACTGGCTTTATGATTGAAGATGCAACTTCGGGAGCGGATGACAAGGTTGAAGCTCTTTTGTACGAAGGACTTAAAAAAGGCAATTTCGTTGGAGATATTTCTGCTGACACTTTCAACAAAGTAAACTTGCTTAGTTCACAGAAAGTGGGCCCAACCATTTCGGACAAACTCACCAGGGATGCGATTATGGCTGTATTCTTCTCTTTGGTTTTGATCTTCTTGTATATCCTGGTTCGGTTCGATAGCTGGCAATATGGATTGGGCGGGGTTATTTCTCTTGGGCATGATGCCATCATTACCATGGGAGCTTTCTCGTTGTTATACGGATTCCTGCCATTCTCGCTGGAAATCGACCAATCGTTTATTGCGGCGGTATTAACCGTGATCGGATATTCGATCAACGATACCGTAATCATCTATGACCGTATCCGTGAATACCGTCACCTGTATCCAAAACGTGGATTAGCCGAAACAATGGACCATGCTATGAATTCAACCCTTCGTCGTACCTTCAGTACTTCATTAACCGTGTTGATTGTATTGTTCGCCATCTTCATCTTCGGTGGAACATCCATCAAAGGCTTCACATTTGCACTTTTGATCGGTATTGGCGTCGGAACATATTCTTCAGTATTTAATGCTGCACCAATTGTTTACGACACAATTACACAATCAAAAAAATTCAAAAAGGATAAAAGTATAGCATAACAATAATCTTAAAGCAGGGGCTTTGTCTGTCAACCGACAGATGGAGTCCCTGCTTCTTTTTTAAGGAAAGGCCAAACTTATTCATTCATCCATTGTCGTTATCTTTAACTAGTTTGTATATTTGCTCAGATTTTTTTTGACCAACTAATTAATACTGCATATATGGGTGGTGGCGAGATAGTACTAATCATTTTTGTTTTTTTAATGCTTTTCGGAGCGAAAGCGATTCCTGATATTGCCCGAACATTAGGCAAAGCCATGAGAGAATTCCAGAAAGCAACCAACGAGATTAAACGCGAACTCAATGAAAGTGGCGGCGGAGTTGGCGATGAAATCAGCAGCATTCGATCAACTGTTCAAAATATAAAAAGTGACATCCAGGAAGGAATCAAGAAGCACACCGGTGATATACAAGAGGGCATTAAAGAAACCACCAGTAATATTCAGGATGGCGTTAAGGAACACACGAGTGTAATCGAAAAAGAAATGTCGGAAGTAAAAAGTGATGTGAATAAAGGAGCTGAAATCCTGACAAATTCAATCGATAACGGCGCACAAATTTAACCGTGCCCAAAACCAAATGCAGCATTCCAATTGCATTTTAACAGTACTGATTCCAGAACCTTCATTCTAACTCATTCAACGATTGATCAGAGTCGAAAAAATAACGAAGTCATTTGGCGACCTTCAGGTTCTGAAGGGAATTGATCTGGAAGTTCCTGTGGGGAAACTTTATTCGATCGTTGGGCCCAGCGGCGCTGGGAAAACCACTCTTTTGCAAATTATTGGCACTTTGAGCCAACCGGCGGCTGGAAATGTATTCATCAACGGTCAAAACATTTCAGTAATGAATGAAAGCCAACTGGCCGATTTTCGCAACCGACAAATTGGGTTTGTCTTCCAGTTTCATTATTTGCTACCCGAATTCTCGGCACTCGAAAATGTTTGTATTCCTGCATTCATTGCTAAGACCCCGAAGAAAGAAGCCGAACAAAAAGCCAGGGAATACCTCGATTTCTTGGGCTTGTCGCACCGGTTAAACCATAAACCTGGCGAACTTTCGGGAGGAGAGCGGCAACGCGTGGCAGTGGCCCGGGCGCTAATCAACAACCCTTCGGTGATATTAGCCGATGAACCTTCTGGAAACCTGGATACCAAAAACCGGGAAGACCTTCACGAACTCTTTTTCACACTTCGCGATAAGTTTAAACAAACATTGGTTATCGTTACCCACGACGAAAGTTTCGCCGCCCAAAGCGATGCGATTATCCGGATGAAAGACGGTTTGATCGAAGCTTAAAGAAAGTGATCGGTCGCAGTTTTCAGTGTTCAAAAAAAACAAACATTACTGATGATTGATTCACCCGAAAATATCCAATCGTTTTTAGATCAAAAAGCACTGTCATTCAATCACATTACGTTTATTGAAACTGATCCAATTCAGGTTCCTGCGCTTTTCACCACCAAAGAAAACATCGAAATTGCCGGGTTTCTTGCAACTACACTAGCCTGGGGTCAACGACCAACGATCATCCGAAATTCACTGAAACTGATCAGCTTAATGAACAACGATCCAATTGAGTATCTGATGAATACCCCGGAAGACGAATCGGATCTTTTTCATGACTTCAAACACCGTACCTTCAATGGCACCGACTGTATTTATTTTCTGAAGTCGCTAAAAAATATTTACCAGAACCATGGAGGATTGGAACAGGTATTTACGCAGGGATTCAGGAATGGGAATACCATTTTTAGCGCTCTGTCCAATTTTAGAAAAGTATTCTTTGAACTCGAACACGAACACCGTACCGAAAAACATGTTTCGAATGTTGAAAAAGGAGCGGCGGCAAAAAGACTAAACATGTACCTGCGTTGGATGGTCAGATCGGACAAGGTTGGTGTTGATTTTGGTCTCTGGAAGCAGATCCCGGCTTCGGCGTTAATGCTCCCATTGGATGTTCACACTGGCAATGTTGCCCGTAAACTCGGCTTGCTTACCCGCACCCAAAACGACTGGCGCGCCGTTGAAGAAATTACGGCCAAGCTTCGGGAATACGACATTGAAGATCCCATTAAATATGATTTTGCGCTATTTGGGCTGGGTGTTTTTGAAAAGTTCTGAGGAGTAGAACAATTATCAGTACTGGAGTCCGATTACAGCGCATCAGTCCTTCTAACCTTTAATGTGCTGAGATCGTTGGATTTAAACCCTGTATTTTGTATATTTATATAATGTATATTCGTACCGCACCTTCCTCTGTATTAGCTGAATAAACTTCATTTCAGCATTTATTCGGTTTGTTGGATCATACGCTTAATATTATTGAATTTCAATATAAAGTACTAACCACGAAGGGGTAAAATCTATTGTCAGATAAATACGTCCCACCAAAAATCACTAATCATGAAACCCATTTTAGTGCTCGTCGTATTTGTATTCATTTCACTAAATGCTCCTAGTCAGCCAAACAGCTCCTCTCATTTGGCATTATGTATTGAAAAACAATCTCTGGACTCCAAGAAAGAATTTGTTTTCAAGCCTAATTGTAGGTTGAGAATAAAGACCAAATTTGGGGAAAGGTATTACTCTAAAGTTTATACCTTTTCTTCTGAATTTGTAGTAATGAATCAGAAAGACACCCTACTTTATGATGATATTTCCTGGATACAAGGCAAAGTTTATGATCATACTGGCGATAAAATTTTTGGAGTAATTACTGTTGCATGTGCTTCTCCAATTGCAGCCTTTGGGTTACTCGATTTCGTTGTTGAAGGAGACCCTGGGGCTGCTATTGTAGGTATTTTATTTATTGGAATAGCAAATGTTGGAATAAGACTTGCAGATGCACGAAAATTTCGATTATCCCAAGATTGCTGCTTAAAAGTTATCGAGCAGTAAAATTAGCTACATAAACCGTATCCCGATAGATAATCAGATAAGGTTGGTGTCGATTTTGACCTTTGGACGCGGATTCAGTCATCGACTTTAATAATTGGATCGCTTTGCAAATTGTGACTGACTACTGATAACTTTTCTAATTAAACCAATAGCTCAGTTTCAGCACCAATGCCCGGTTCCGCGGGCTCCAATCGCCTGTATAATAGTTGTCGGTGTATACTATAAACAGATCGGAAACTGGTTTATACCGCCACTGAAACCTCAGGTTGATATTCATGTTATCGATTTGCTCGTTATACTGAACGAAGGATGAAAAGAAAACCTTGTCGCTCAGGGTTAGGTCAAGTTTTGGTCCCAACAGCCAAAACCGGGATCGTTCGAAAGACCCTGGAAGATTGATGTCGGTATATGAAAAATTAACCGTCAGGTTCATGTATGGTTGGTACCGGTATGTAGCATGGCCTGAAAATGATGCCATATTCCCATTATAAAAACTTCCTTTGGAAATCGTAGCCGCGTAATTAAACAGCGACCTTGTGTCAGAAATATAGTCAATAAACCCAACCTGATAAGAATAATCGGTTCCCTTGGCCAAAACGGCAGAATTCATATGGGTTGGATCAAAATCTTGATTAAGAAGGATATAATAATCTTTGATTCCTGCATCGACAATAGCACGGCTACTGAATTCAAATTTATACATCAGTGAAATCTCATGATCCAACTGACTGTATCCGGAATTGAAATAATAATTGGCAGTAGAAACGATTCCATGACTAACAACCTTTTTATTGGGAACCCACAACAAACTGAATTCAGGACTGAGCATATTATAGCCATTCCGGCGAACATAGCCAGTTTCGGCCTGATAATTTTCGCCAACGCTTGCCTGTGTCATGCCAGCATGAATTCTCCTCGTATTATAAATTAACGATGCCCCCTGAGCAAATTGTTTCCCCGGATTTTCAGGGCTGAACGAGCGGTGATAAAACAATTTTCCGCTCCAGGCATTGTTGCTGCTTGCCAAATTGTAATCGAACCCAGCAATGCGATTGAAATTTTGTTTGCCGGGTTCGTCCATATACTCCTTGTTCACCAGTATCAACCCGATATTTGAACGCGAAAACATTATGCGTTGAAGCGATGCGACCATGAAATTCCGCGACAATTGATCAGTTGTTTTTTCGGTCTGCATATCCAGGAGCCCAATGCGCCAATTATCCCCGAGCTTGCCGCTTAAGCGTGTTCCGGCTAAAACAGGGGCATCTAGCCCAATCCGTCGCGAGAAGAAAGGCGTAACCGAAGCAAACCCATAGTTGGAAAAAAGATCGCTGTTTTCGAGGAAAAACTGGCGCTTTTCAGGAAAGAACAGTTCGAAACGATCAAGGTTAGTCACCTGTTGATCGACCTCTGCCTGCGAAAAATCCGGATTATAAGTCAGGTCCAGGTTCATTGAAGTGCTTATCCCAAGTTTGGCATCAAATCCAAAATCCTTCCGGTAGGTGGTATTTGTTCCGGCTTCGAAGTTTTTTGCGGCACTTCCAAAAACATAGGGAATGATTGAAAACATCATTCTCGATTTGGGAAGCGGTTGATCCCATTGCAACAAGCCGGTATAAGCTAAACTGGCTGTTGCAAACTGACGCGGAACAGGCGCCCATGAAGATTTTTCATTGGTTTTCAGGTCGAGCCGACTAAAGTTTACACCCCACTTATCAGCTCCCGATTTAAACCTCACCGACCGAAATGGAATTCGCATTTCGGTCACCCAACGATCTGGATATTGTTTTGTTTTAGAGTCCCATTTACAATCCCAGTTTAGGTTTACCGTACCACCATTCGATTGGGTGCCATCCCATTTGGCTCCCGACACCGATGCCCCAAACGAAAAGCCATTGGTCTGATCTAAAAACGTATCGAAGAAAACCAACACATTGTCGTTGTTCCCAAATACAAAATCACGCCGGAAGGACTCCGTAATACGCTTTCCCGGGATGGTATCGAAGAAAGTTATGCCCAAATAAAACGCTTTGTCGTCGTAGGTCATCACCACCTCTGAAGGCGATTTTGCCAAGCCTGAATCGACGGGAAGTACCAATCGAAAATCTTTGGCTTTTTCAGCAACCTCCCAGTCGGGTTCGCTAATCAGACCATCAATTTTAATGGGTTCGGAAGCCTTTTTTACGTGAAGGACGAAATCGGTATTTTTTTTATTTACGGGGCTGGTTTTTGACCCGCGAAGAGCTGGATTTCTTTTTGACGAAGAATAGGTAAGCAAGTTCAGAAATATGAACAGGCCAAATAAGCACAATTTCATAAAACAGGTTTAGGTTCAGGTTAAAATCTGCCAAATGTACAAAAACCTGTATTACAACGCCAATCCGAGTTCCAAAGAATTGTTAATTCCAAGAATTTATCATTGATTGTTACTTACTCGCCACCTTTTCAATCTCAGTTTTAAACTTCTCGGGTTGGTATAGCATTACAACATCACCTTCCTGAATCACATTTTCGACCACACCATACTGTTCATTTTCAGCAACCAATTGAATTTTTTGCTCGGTAATCCTTCCGCTCCGTTTCAGGTAAACAATTTGTTCCCCGTTTTTCGAAAACACAGCCTTTAACGGAACCAACAATTTATCTTTGTATGAAGCAATGATGATGTCGTTATTGGCGGTCATTCCCGGTTTCATATCTTTGTCAGACTTCTCGAACCGGACAACCACCTTGAAGGCTTTCATATCAAAGTCTTTGTGGTCTTCGCCAATGGTGGCTATTTTGATTACTTTTCCCCAGAAGACCTTGTCTGGCAAGGCATCGATAGTAATACGCACACTGTCGTTGAGCTGCACTTTCGAAATATCAATTTCCCTGATGAACGTTTCGCTTATCGCAACCGACATGTCGGGTAAAGTAGCTATCAAAGGATTCCAAATGTTGATTTCCGAATCTTTTCCGTAGGTTTTTCCCATCCAGTCTTTGGCAAACATCACAATCCCATCTTCTGGCGCTTTTATGGTAGTTGAGGCCAGCGCTTCCATGTATTTATTGATTTTATCCTGAAATTCGGCAACACGTGATACTGAGCGGCCCACCTGGATTTTCAGCCTGTTCCGTTCAAGCAAATAATCTCGCCGGAGTTTTCCTATCTCGTTTTCAGCTTTCTGATAATTTACCTGAGTTTTACGCTGATAGGCTTCCGACTCATATTTCGACTGGTCCAAATCAATTTTGAGGTATTCCAAATCGAGCTTCGCATTGCTGACGGCCTCTCTTTTCCCGGATAAAGTAACCGTACTATCCAATACTGCGTTTCGCAAATCGGCATCCATCTTTTCTTTCTGTTGCATGATGTCGCGCATCATCGTTGCAAACTGGCTTTCATCCAACTTGGCGATATAATCGCCTTTCTTGACGGCCTTTCCTTCAAGAATAACATCCATGATTTTGAGTTGATAAACACGTAATTCCTGGTTGCAAAGAGCCGCAGGCATGTTTATTTCAGTGTATTTGTCGCCTTTGACTTCGCCCTTGCTGGTCACAATCACCTCCAGATTTCCCTTTTTTACTTTATAAAATTTCCCATCCACAGGTTTAAGTAAAAACCAAACAGCGGCGGCAATTCCGATTACAGCTATTGCCGCCATAAGAACCTGATATTTCCTTTTCTTTAACATGGCGGCTAGTTTTGAATAATTTTATCGTATTCAGCAGTCAGGTTTTCGTTTTTTACAAAATCGAAGAGTGTGAGCATTCGCAAGCGGTAATAATAGCTCCAATACGTTTTTACTGCTGTGATGTAGGCCTTACGGGCCGATTCACGATCTGTGCGTGCAATATTGAGTTTGGTCACATCAACTTTCCCAATTAAAAAACGCTGAAAAGTCACTTCAAATCCTTTCGCAGCAACAGTGTCGGCTTTCGCGGCATTTCGCACTTGTTCCGCCTGAAGGTTAAACTCCATAACCGACTGGAAAATATTTTGCTCAAAGTCGATTCTAGATTGTTTGATACGGGCGCTGGCAACTTCGCGAGTCGATTCAGCCATCATCAACTTGCCTCTTCTGCGCCCCCAGTCAACCAGCGGGATATTGAACCCAACCTGTACCTGTTGGCTTTGATCGGGTTTATCGTAAATATTGTCGAAATTTTCGGCCGACTGATTGAGCCCATACCTTGCAAATACAGTCGTGTTTAATCCACTCTCAGACCTTGCCTTAGCCACATCCTGATCTTGTTCTAGCATTTGTTGCTCCTGATCCAAGATGTCCGGATTATTCTTTATGGCCAAATCGAGGGCATTATCGGCCATGATTTGTAATGAAGGAATTTCAGAAGGAACTTTGCAGTCGATCTGTGATTTTTTATCCATCATCAGGTACGAATTTAACCCCGATTGGGCGCGTGTCACTTCGAGTTTTGCCGAGCTTAATGCCTGTTGCGAATTTAATTGGTTCAGTTCCAGATTCAAAAGTTCGTCTTGTGTAACGGTTCCAACCTGAAACCGGCCTTTCCCAATTTTGTAGAGCGTGTCGGCATTCGACATGTTGTTTTGGGCAATTTTCAACTGGATCTGAGCCTCAACCAAATCAAAAAACATGGCAGTACTCTTCATGGCCAGGGTTTCCTGCGACTGGATAAAAGTTTTCTTCGCCTTATCGTACTTTACAGGTTCAATTTTCGATTGCCATCTCAAGGCATTGTATCCGTTTAGCGATTGCGAATAGCCAATACTTACCGGAGTTGCCTGATAGGAAGTGACTTTATCGCCCCCCATGTTTTTAACCATTCCCAATTCGGAACTTAAAAACAAGCTTCCTCCGGTCAGTCCAATGTTTTGATTCAATTTCAGGGCAACATCGGAATTAACATAGTCGCGCAAAACGTACTGATCTTCGTTCGTCTGGAAATTGTATTCGCGCTTGCGGTAATGGTTAAAATCGAGCGGAGTTGCACTCATACTCAGGCTTGGAAGTTTATCGGCCTTGTAATATCGGTACTCCCAGTAACTCGACAGGTACATGTTTTTGTACCTGAAAGCATCGAGCGAACTCTTCGACGCAATCCGCACCACCTCATCCAGACTCAGGCTAAGTTTTTCCGACTGTGCATTCACAATTTGAATGAATCCGGAGAAAAGAATAATCAGGAATAGTATTTGTTTTTTCATGGGTATAGTTTTTAAGCACGTAATGATTCAACCGGGTCTTTCTCTGCTGCACGTTTGGCCGGCATATATCCAAACATGATTCCGACCAAAGCCGAAACACCAAACGCAATGAAGATGCTGAAGAATGAAATGATGGTTTTTATATCGAACACGGCGGTGATGATCTTCGACAAAACCACACCCAGAATTATGCCGATTATTCCGCCTGAAATGCTGATCAAAGTCGATTCTGCCAAAAATTGAGCTACGATATCTTTACGGGAAGCTCCAATGGCCTGCCGGGTACCAATTTCGCGAATTCGTTCCATCACCGAAGCAAGCATGATATTCATAATTCCGATGCCGCCTACAATTAGCGAGATGCCTGCGATAGCTCCAAGTACAATGTTGAATATCTTTTTCGTGCGCTGTTGCTGCTTGAGTAAAAGTTCGGGAATAGTCACTTCAAAATCGTACAATCCGGAGTGACGGCGCAAAAGTAGCCGTTTGACAATTCCGGCAGTCGCACTGAGTTGCTCGGTTTCTTTTACCTGCAAAACAATTTTATCGAGCTGATTTGGATTTTTGTCTTCAACCTCAGTGTTGGCATTAGCGTCAGTAATTACAACCCTTCGGGCAGCATTCGATTTTTCAACTTCATCGGCACGAACCAAAGCGCGGTTTTTAAACCGCATCAGGATGGTCTGGGCCGGAACAAATATTTTATTGTCGGTGCTGCTGATGCCCATTTCGTCGGATGCGGAAGCGGTAAAATCGCGTCGCTCAACCACTCCAATGATTTTCAGCCAGATTTGTCCACATTTTATGTATTTTCCAACCGGATCATCTTGATTAAAAAACACGGTTTTGATGTTATCGCCAATCACGCACACCGGCTGACCCGCCTCCGATTGCAGTCGGTTAAAAACCTCCCCTTTTTGCAGACTGATGTTAAACACTTCAAAATAACTGGTATTCACACCTTCAATGACCACCGGTTTACTTTTACCATCAATAATGGCCGAATAATTATAGGAGATTACCGGACTAAGCATATTCACGGTCGGAACAATTTCTTCGATGGCTTTTAAATCGAGGATTGTAAGTCCTTTCGAGAACTTTTTCGTTCCGGTTTTTTCTTCCTGACCAGTAGTACTCTTTTGATTTCCGGACGCTTCGGTTGGAGTAATGATGATATTATTAACACCCACCATTTTGATTTGTTCCAGAATTTCCTGTTCGGCGCCATTCCCTATGGCCATCATACTGATAACAGCAGCAACCCCGAAAATGATACCTAAAGCCGTTAAAATTGATTTGAGTTTGTTGTCGATAATGGCCTCAAAACCAATAACTATATCGTGAAAATATTTTTTGAAAATCATCGTTTCAGTTTTAGGTTGGCCTACTTGACCTTATTCATTTTTACAATAGCAGGCATTGCACCGGGCATCTGTGGCATTGGTTCGGGCTTCTTTCTGAGCATTTCTTCCCGTTCTTTATCGGCCTTAATCCGGGTATTCTCTTTATCTTTCAGAATCTCAGCATAAATCTCAGAGCCAACAACTTTTACCTCAGCTGCATCTTTGGGCTCCGATAGCCAAACCACATCATTTTGTTTTAACCCCTTATTCACCAACACATAATTTTCATTTTCGTCGCCCAACCACACAATCTGTTTAACCGGATTATCCTTACCCAGATATACAAATTTCAAACTGTCGTTTTCGAAAACAGCATCAGTGGCAACCATCAAAGTATCTTTAAACAACCCCGCATCAATCGCGTTGCTGGTCGTCATGGCCGGTTTAAGGTCTTTATCCTGACCAAATATTTTGATCTTGACTTCAAAAACCTTGGCATCGCTGTTTGGCATGGCTTGTCCGATATTGGCTACGGAAGTGACTTGCCCGGTCAATTGTTTGTCAGGAAAGGCATCGATTCCGATTTTCACATTCTGGCCAACCTTCACTTTTGAAATGTCAATTTCATTGATGTAGGTTCTTGAAATCAGATTCGACATTTCAGGAATTGAGGCAATAATGGAACTATATGGACCAACTTTAGAACCGGTTTTGATGATTTCGCCCCAAGGATATTTGTAATAGGTAATTATTCCTGACTTTGGAGCAGTAATTTCGAGCGCATCGAAAAGCTTTTGCAATTCTCCCGACCGTTCAGAAACCTGACGATAGTTAATGTATTTGCGTTCTACTTTATTTACTTCCTGTTGCTTTTTCAGACCATAAGCTTTCTGCTCCTGTTCGAGTTTGCGTTGAGCTTTATCCAAGTCCATGCTTGCTTTCTTCCGAATCGAAGGCGATTCGTAAACAGATTCATCCACAATGATCTTCTTTTCTGTCAAATCCAAGCGAGCATTCACAATCACATCGCGTTGATTACTAAGGTTTAGATTCGAATCGATTTTACTGTCCTCGTATTCCGACAGCATTTTATCCATATCATCCTGCGCCAATTTGATTTGCTCTTCAACGGCCTTATGATCCAATGTTGCTACATAATCACCCGAATCTACCACCGTCCCTTCCTCAACCATGTGCGTAATGGCCAATTCCCAGATACGCAAATTCCGGTCATTCAGCTTCTCCGGAATATTGATGCTCTCAGATTTCTCGGATTCGAGCTGGCCTGACGAAAAGATCAAAGCATTAAATGTACCACGTTGAACACTAACGGTAACCTGATTATAATCGGTTTCACCTTTTCGAAATGCGAAGTAAATAACAAGTAAAAGGACAGCAGGTATTGCTATCAAAAGGATCTTTTTGTTGCTCATGGCTCAGAATCTAGGTGGATAATTGGGCTTTGTGGTTAACAATCATTTAGAATGAATGTTTCGTTCAACTTCTATGCCAAATAAGTAATCAAAACATATGTTTTATTACATATTGTTGAATGAAAACAGTTTCTTTTCAAACTGACTTCAGAATTCATTCATTTTCTAAATAAATGTAGTTTATTCATATTTTGATGAACGATTAAAAGGAATAATCCCAAAATGTCATTAAAATATTTAAGTACTTTTGTGTCCAGCATCTCAGTTATCAACTTAAAACAACCATCTCAGATCGAACTGAAACTGTTATTCAGGAACAATTCATTTGCACGATCGTTTGTATTACAGTCACAAATATTTTTTCATTTATGAGAACATCAAGAATATCAAGTTTCCTTTTCCTCTTTTCCTTTTTGCTTTTTTCTTCACTTTTCACTCAGGCGCAAATTGTTGAGCCGGTAAAATGGGAATTCAAAACCAAGGTAACCGGAGCAAATACGGCTGAGTTACAGTTTGTAGCCACCATTGACCGGGGTTGGCATTTATACTCGCAGCACCTACCCGAAGGTGGCCCCATGCCGACTGAATTTAAATTCGAGAAATTAAATGGTGTTCAATTGGTCGGAGTATCGACCGAACCTGCTGCCCACGAGGTGTTCGACGAGATGTTCCAAATGAAGGTGAAGTATTTCGACAACTCGGTAACCTTTGTCCAAAAGATAAAGCTGACAAGCGACAAGCCGGTTCAGGTCAGTGGTATACTAAATTATCAGGCATGTAATGATGAAACTTGCGTCCCTGGAGAATCAGTGTTCTCATTCAACGTTCCTGGATCTTCCGCAAAGGCCGAAACGTCTGAAACAAAAACGGATATTAAACCAACAGCAGTTGTTGATAATGCAACTATGGTAGTTGAACTCGCAACTGCTAAGATAGATCAACCCGTAGCAAAAGCAGAAATTAAACTTGTAGCTAACAATGACGAATTTTCGGGCAAAGACCGTTCTCTCTGGTGGTTTTTCGTTCAGGCATTTGCATGGGGACTCCTTGCCATACTAACTCCGTGTGTATTCCCGATGATTCCAATGACCGTTTCGTACTTCATGAAAAGCGGTTCAAAAGGAAAAATCCAGGCGCTGATTTATGGATTTTCAATTGTTGCCATTTATGTGATTTTCGGAGTGTTGATTTCAGTCCTTTTTGGCGCCGACTTTGGCAACTGGCTCAGTACACACTGGATTCCAAACGTATTATTCTTCCTGATTTTTGTAATTTTTTCCGCCTCTTTCTTCGGATATTTCGAAATCACCATGCCTAGCTGGCTTGTTAATAAAAGTGCCCAGCATGAGGATCAAGGTGGGGTAATGGGTACAATTTTCATGGCATTTACGCTCGTACTCGTTTCATTTTCTTGTACCGGGCCAATTGTTGGCACCGTGATCGTTCAGGCGGTTGGCGGACAAATCTTGAAACCTGTGATCGGGATGCTGGGTTTCTCATTGGCTTTTGCAATCCCGTTTACCTTATTTGCATTTTTCCCGCAATGGCTAAAAAAGATGCCAAAATCGGGTGGATGGCTAAATTCAATAAAAGTTGTCATTGGTTTTATCGAGCTGGCATTTGCCTTGAAGTTCCTGAATGTTCCCGATCAAACCTACCACTGGGGTATCCTCGACCGCGAAGTTTACCTCGGGTTCTGGATCGTGCTTTTCACCATGATGGGCTTTTACTTGTTGGGTAAAATCAAGTTTCCGCACGATAGCGATTACCCTGTCGTCAAATCATTTCCACGGCTGCTTCTCATCATCTTCACCTTTACGTTCGTGGTTTACCTGATCCCAGGCCTTTTCGGCGCACCGCTTAAAGGGATTTCAGGCTGGCTTCCCCCAATGGAGACGCAGGATTTTAACATCAACGCCATCGTTCGCGATAATCAGGGGAGTGGTCAAAGTACGCATCAGGGAAACATGACTGAAGCCGCCAGGTATTCCGACCGTTTAAAACTGCCACACGGGCTGCAAGGCTATTTTGATTACGATCAGGCCCTGAAAGTGTCGAAGGAATTGAAGAAACCGATTTTTGTCGACTTCACTGGGCATGGATGCACCAACTGCCGGGAAATGGAAAACCGCGTTTGGAGCGATCCCGAAGTGCTTAAAAGACTTCGTGAAAACTTTGTCATTGTTGCGCTCTACGTTGACGATAAGGTGATAGAAATGCCAAAAGAAGAATGGTACACCAACAAGGATGGTCGTGAAGTAAAACTACTGGGAAAGAAAAACAGTGAAATACAAACCAGCAAATTTGGAACGAACTCGCAACCCTATTATGTCATTTTAGATGGCGACGGCACACTTCAGGTTTCGCCGAGGGCGTACGATCTCAACATCGAGGCTTTTAAACAATTTCTGGATGCCGGAGTTGAAGCATTTAACAAGAAATAGAACTCCTGAATAAAAGAAGTTTAAACTACTAATAAAGAAGCGGATCAGCTATTCAACCCAGCTGATCCGTTTTTGCGTTAACTTGGCACGACTACCAACAATTTAGTCCTGAGTTACATCTTCAGCTTTGAAACAAAAAATTACCTTCAATCGTTATTTGAAATAAAAAAGCTATGAAACATTTTTACATTCTCACAGCGTTTCTTTTGATAGCAATCCTTGCCCATTCGCAACAGAAGATTGAAGTTGAAGTTGGTTCAAAGAACATGTCAAAAGGTTCCCAAATGGCTATAACAGTTTTAATTCCAGAAGCAAAGCCCAATGATGTTGAGCCGGTCTGGAAAAAATACGTTAACAACCGAAGTGTCGGCGAGCGAGTTGGAAATCTGGCGACACAAGTTGGAAACATTTTTAAGAGTGAAGAGAAACAAGTAAACCGCGACAAGCTTAAAGTTGAGAAAATTGGAGATGAACTGTTTGTCAAGTCGATAGAACAGGCAATGATTACCAAACATTCGATGGATATTTATGCCCGGATGGTTGAACTACCTGAAGGCTGCCAGTTCAATACCTTTTTTCAGTATACCGATTCGGTCTTCATCAACGAAACAAATGCTGATCCTGAACAGATTCAAAACATGAAATCATACATTCGTGATTTTGGTGTTATTGCATACCAAGGCGTCGTTGATGGACAGATTAAAGAAGCAAAAAAAGAAGTTTCGCGACAGGAAGATGTTTTGAAAGACATTGAATCGGATTCAAAAAAAGAAGAAAAAGCAATAGCCCGTTACGAAACAGACATTCAGGAATATAACGCCGGAATATTTGAGGTTGAAAATGACATTGTCAGGTTGGATGAATCCATTACAGCAAATAAAGTAACGTTTGCATCCCTGACAAAAAAAACACCTGAATATGACATCGCAAAGAAAGCGTTAAAAGACTTAGCCAAAGAAAAATCGAAATACTTCGACAAAATAAAATCACTGAAAAGCAAGATCAAATCTAAGGAAATGGACATCAAATCTGGAAAAGTAACAATTACTCAGAATGACTTAAAACTAAACAACCAACAAACAGTTATTTCGGAAAAACAGAAGATTGTTGATCAACTAATCGAAAAGAAAGCGGCAATTCAATAAACAAGTTAAAAAGAAAAAGGGATCCGATCTTTTGAAAAAATCGGATCCTTTTTTTAGGCAATCAGTGAACGAATATCCTGAATAATGGTTTGTGCCAATTGGTCCGCTTCAGTCATCGAAGGAGCTTCAGCATAAATTCGAATGATCGCTTCAGTGTTCGATTTGCGAAGATGTACCCAACGGTCTGCAAAATCAATTTTCACCCCATCAATATCAGTCACCTGTTCGTGCTGGTACTTCAACTTCATTTTTACCAGAATACCATCCACATCAATTTCAGGAGTTAATTCAATTTTATTTTTTGAAATGAAATAATCTGGATAAGTGTTGCGCAATTCAGAGCATTTCAAACCTGATTTGGCAAGTAAACTTAAAAACAAGGCAACTCCAACCAGTGAATCACGACCATAATGCGAGGCCGGGTAAATAATTCCGCCGTTTCCTTCGCCGCCTATCACCGCATTGGTGGCTTTCATTTTGGCTACTACATTCACTTCGCCAACTGCAGCAGCAGAATAAGTTCCGCCGCGCTTTTCTGTAATGTCGCGCAAAGCCCGTGACGACGACAGGTTAGAAACCGTATTCCCGGGAGTCTGGCTCAGCACATAATCAGCAATTGAAACCAACGAATATTCTTCGTTAAACATCGATCCTTCTTCGCTGATAATGGCCAAACGATCCACATCCGGATCGACCACAAAACCTACATCAACCGAATTGTTACGGATGATTTCTGCCGTTTCAACCAGATTCTCGGGCAGTGGCTCCGGAGTATGGGCAAATTGTCCGGTAGCGTCACAGTTGATTTCAACAACTTCCTTTACGCCCAAAGCTTTCAATAAAGCAGGAATAACAATTCCACCGATAGAATTCACCGCATCAATGGCCACTTTAAAATTAGCTTTCCGGATGGCTTCCAAATCAACCAAATCCAGATCGAGTACCTGCTGGATATGAATATCGGTATAATCTTTTACGAAAACTTCACCTAAATCGTCAACTTCAGCAAAACTATACCGCTCTTGTTCTGCAATTTCCAGCACCAATGCGCCTTCTGCGGCATTCAAAAATTCGCCATCCTGATTGAGCAATTTCAGCGCATTCCACTGTTTCGGGTTATGGCTGGCAGTCAGGATAATTCCACCTTGCGCCGATTCCTCTTTCACGGCAATTTCAGTTGTTGGGGTTGTTGCCATTCCCAAATCGACCACCATGCATCCCATTCCTGAAAGCGTTGCCACCACAAGCGATTGAACCATTGGCCCCGATATACGGGCATCGCGGCCAACCACAATGGTAATTGTTTGTCCGGGATGTTGCTGTTTCACCCATTCGGCATAAGCGGCAGTATATTTAACCACATCAAGTGGACTTAAGCCTTCGCCGGGCTTTCCACCAATGGTACCACGAATTCCTGATATTGATTTAATTAAAGTCATAATATTATCGTTTTCGGATTGATTATTTTAAATGTCAGCTTTTTCGACTGCTATCATTGCAAAGATAAGACGTTCAATGTCTAAAATTTGTCTGGAAATAAGAAAAGATTGGAGAAAAATTAAAAAGGGCATCGGATCTCACCCCATGCCCTTTAAAGTTTTTTGTTAGACCCGAAGTCTTAGTAAAAAACCAAAACAAACTTATGAAAAAAAATTCCGCAATACGATTACATAACAGTTCAGGATAGAAACACCCCTAATTGAAAAATATCGGTCCATGTGAATTTAACTTATTTTAACAAAGTCAAAAGATCGGTTTCTTCACAAGCACTAGTCTTTCATGAATATCTCACTGCATAACATTGAATTACAGAAGCTTAAATCTATGCTCAATGATAATTCCAGAATACAGACCAAAAGGGTTCATGAATTTAATCTAAATTTATTTCCCACAATTTGAATTCATCAAACTTATGACGAAATTTAAACCCGATGATCAAACAAAAAATAATCCATATGCTTTCCGTCAAAATTAGAACTGCGCTTGCACTAAATTTCGTCCTTCTTTTATCGTTATCGTTTATTCAGGCGAATGGTCAAAATCTGAAAGAAATTGAATCAGGTCGGGTTTCGTTAATGAACGGATGGAAACTCACTCCGGTTGGACGACTATTACCTCTTGGCGACTTACCGTTAAATATTGCCGTTTCACCTTCAGGAAAGATGCTGGCAGTTACGAATAACGGACAAAGCGACCAAGGAATTCAACTGATTGATTCAGATAAAATGCAGGTACTGGATTCGGTGGTCATCGCCAAAGGATGGCTGGGCCTGACGTTCTCAAAAGATGGTAAATACCTGTATGCTTCCGGAGGAAACGACAACTGGATCATGCGTTACCAGATTACAAACAAAAAGCTGGTACCGTTCGATACATTGGTTATTGGCAAACCCTGGCCTGAAAAGATTTCAATTGCGGGCATCGCAGTCGATGATGATCAACAGATGCTGTATGCTGTCACCAAAGAAGATAATTCGTTATATACTTTCGACCTGAAAGCGAAAAAGGTAAAAAAACAATTTAACTTGGGCGGCGAAGGATATACCTGTTTATTGTCGAACGACGGGAAAACCTTGTACATTACCTGTTGGGGCTGCGATAAAGTTGCACTGTTCGACACCCAAAAACAACAAATGACGGGTAGTATTCCGGTTGGGGATAATCCCAATGACCTGTGCCAGACACGCAACGGGAAATATCTTTTTGTCGCCAATGCTAACGACAATTCAGTTTCCGTCATTTCGCTTGAACAAAAAAGAGTTGTTGAGATCTTGAATTCGGCTCTTTATCCGAACTCTCCTTCAGGATCGACAACCAACAGTGTAGCGTTGAGTGATGATGAAAAAACCTTATACATCGCCAATGCCGACAACAATTGCCTAGCTGTTTTCGATGTGAGCGCTCCCGGAAAGAGTTTCAGCAAAGGATTCATCCCAACTGCTTGGTATCCAACTTGCGTTCGGGTGGTTAAGAACACCATTTTTGTTGCCAATGGCAAAGGCTTGACTTCCAAAGCAAATCCATACGGTCCCAGCCCTAAAAAGGAAGAGGTTACCCACCATGCTGATTTGAATAAGAAACCTTCAGTGCAATATATTGGGGGCCTTTTTAGAGGCACATTGCAGGCTATAATAAAACCGGCAGACGATCAACTTGTCATTTATTCGAAGGCTGTGTACAACAACAGTCCATATCAGAAGGAAAAGGAAATGCTTTCGAAGGGAGAAGAAGGAAATCCAATTCCATCGAAGGTTGGCGAACCGTCACCCATTAAATATGTATTTTATGTCATCAAAGAAAACCGCACCTACGATCAGGTTTTAGGTGATATGCCGGAAGGAAATGGCGATTCAAGCCTGGTTTTGTTCGGAGAAAAAGTAACACCAAATCAACATGCATTGACCCGACAATTTGTGTTACTTGATAATTTTTACGTCGATGGCGAAGTGAGTGCCGACGGACACAACTGGACCATGGGAGCTTATGCCACAGACTATCTTGAAAAGAACTGGCCCACGAGCTATGGAGGCCGGGGCGGTTCGTACCCCGGTGAAGGCACACGTGAGGTGGCAAACAACAAGAATGGATTTTTATGGGATTTTTGCAAGAAATATGGAGTGTCGTATCGAAGCTACGGCGAGTTTATGGGCGATAACAATAAACCAAACATCTCAGCTTTAAAGGATCATTTCTGCGAATCGTATGTCGGATGGGACATGTCGATTCGTGACACTGTCCGGTTTCGTTGGTGGAAGCAGGATTTTGAAACATTGCTTGCAAAAGGCAAGGTTCCTCGATTTAATAGCATTCGTTTTGGCAACGACCATACGGAAGGCTTAAAGCTTGGCAAGCCATCTCCACTTGCCCATGCCGCCGATAACGATCTGGCCGTTGGGCTTTTCGTGGATTATCTCAGCCATTCTCCAATCTGGAATGAGAGCTTGGTCGTCATTGTGGAAGATGATGCGCAAAATGGCCCTGACCACGTGGATGCTCACCGTTCGACAGCTTACCTGGCTGGTGGATTTGTGAAACAGGGATTTGTTGATCACACCATGTATTCAACCTCATCGGCGCTGCGTACCATGGAATTAATCCTGGGACTTCCGCCAATGAGCCAGTACGATGCCGCCGCTGAACCTTTGTGGAGGTGCTTCAACAAAACTGCGACTCATCCTTCATTTAAGGCAATGGCTAATTTGGTGGATTTAAACCAGAAAAATACAGCCGACAATAAAATGTCGAGATTGAGTGAAACATTCGATTTCAGCAAAGAGGATCGTATCCCGGATGCACAATTTAATGAAGTGATTTGGGCGGCCATTCACGGCCTGAACATTACATGCCCGGCTCCAGTCCATGCCGCATTCTTTACTGTACAGAAAGATGATGATGAATAAGAAATCAGGAAAGGATCCATTCGTCATCATAAAAGGGAAAAGAATGCAATTTTCTCCGTTACCTTTTTCCTAATGAACTTTACTGACCTTATCAACAAGGCCGTTCCACAATGATTATTGGAACGGCCTTGTTCTTTTTATGAACGGACAGCTGTGCTTCATACACAATTTTTGGATTTTCATTTCGGTTGAATTAAATGACAATATAAAAGTAGAATTCAACAACCTCATTTCTAAAATGTGGAGTAAAGTTACTATAGGAATGCAACTCAAATAAACTTTTTTTTGAAATGAGGGTTTATATCATCAAAAACTAAAAGATTAATTATGGCTGACAGATTATCAGACCCGATAGGCCGATTGATGGGACTTCGTTACAAATCGCATCCCTGGCATGGTATATTTATTGGCAAAGATGCCCCGGAGAATGTGGTTGCTTTTATTGAAGTGGTTCCAACCGATACCGTAAAATACGAGATCGATAAGGAAAGTGGGTTTCTCAAGCTCGACCGGCCACAAAAATATTCGAATGTTGTTCCGGCGCTTTACGGATTTATTCCTCAAACTTATTGTGGTGATCAGGTCGGTAAATTTTGCATGGAGAAGAACGGCAAAACCGGGATTAAAGGAGATGGCGATCCAATTGATATTTGTGTGTTGACCGAGAAAACCATTGCTCATGGTGATATTCTGGTTGATGCCCGTCCAATAGGAGGATTCCGGATGATTGACGGAAATGAAGCCGATGATAAAATTATTGCCGTTTTATCAAATGATGTGGTTTACAGCGAATACAAAGATTTGTCTGATCTTCCGGATATTGTGGTAGAAAGGCTGAAACACTATTTTTTGACTTACAAAGACATGCCCGGAAAAGTCAGCAATACCGAGATTACGCACATTTATGGAGTTGATGAAGCTCTGGAAGTTATTCGGTATTCGATGGAGGATTATCACCAACGCTTTGATAATATCGGCAAGTTATTGTAGCCTTTACAGATAATGCAAAATATAGTTTGCAGAAATAGAGACTACATCAGGATTTGATGTCGCATTCATTCAACCTATCCGACAGAAGTTCGTATATGTAATTACACCAAATTGTTTTGGCTACCAACAAAATAATCAAGTGAATTATGGAAAAGAAAGATCGTTTAGTTGAAGTCGCAGATTTGGATCCGGTTGCTTATTTCGAAGAAGACCTTGTCCTTTATATTGACAGTGAGGATGAAAATATCCCTTCCTCTTTTTGTGTGCAGGCTAATTTTGACACGCTAAAGTTTGATCCGGTACAACCTTTGGGTGCCTATCTCGAATCAAAATCTTACCTTCCCGTTAAAGACGTTGACGCACGGATATCGCAAAGGCAGCGGATACTGGACGAGATGAATCCGGATGTGATTGCTGCCATGCTTCGGGATTTTAATCAAAAAAAAAGTTTAGCCCGGGAAAACATGGCGCATTTTATTGAACAATTCCCGGAGTGGCAACCTGGATTTTAGTCAATAGCATTTAGGATAGGCGTGTGGTAGGGAATATTATTTTCTTTTAAGATTAAGATAAGAATACTCAAATCCATTCTTTTCATCCGAATGATCTTCCCTGAAAAGTTCTTCCCACTCCGAATAATCAATTTCAGGGAAATAAACATCAGCATCGAAGTCACGGTGAACCAAGGTGAGGTATAATCTTCCGGCTAAAGGGAAAAATTGGCGATAAATCATGCCGCCTCCAATAATAAATGCTTCCTGCTCATCTTTTACTGCGGCGGCAGCTTCTTCAATCGAAAATACCATTTCGCAACGATCAAATCTTTCTTCCGGATTGTCAGTAATCACAATGTTCCGGCGATTTGGAAGTGCCCCATTTGGCAACGAAAGCAGAGTGTTTCGACCCATAATTACCGGATGGCCAGTGGTAATTTGCTTAAACCGTTTCAAATCGTTGGGCAAGTGAAACAGCAAATCGTTATTTTTACCAATGGCAAAGTTCTGAGCGATAGCAACAATTATCGATATGTTTTCGTGTATCATGTTTTGAGTCTGTGTTTAATTTATTGGAACTGAATTTACACTGCAACAGCTCCCGGAATGTGTGGATGAGCCTGATATCCGGTTAATTCAAAATCTTCAAACCTGAAATCGAAAATACTTTTAACATCCGGATTTATTTTCATTTGTGGAAGTGGATAAGGTTCGCGACTCATCTGTAATTTCACCTGCTCCATATGATTTAGGTAGATATGGGCATCGCCAAGAGTGTGAATAAATTCGCCGGGCTGTAATCCGCAAACCTGGGCCATCATCAGCGTTAAAAGGGCATAGGAGGCAATGTTGAAAGGCACTCCAAGGAAAATATCAGCGCTTCGTTGGTAAAGCTGACACGATAGCTTACCGTCGGCTATATAAAACTGTACCAGAAGATGGCAGGGCGGAAGTTTCATTTGATCGATTTGACCCACATTCCAAGCACTTATTAAATGGCGGCGCGAGTCAGGATTGTTTTTAATGCTATTCACAACTTGTGTTACCTGATCAATGTGGCGACCGTCAGGAGTTGGCCATGAGCGCCACTGGTAACCGTAAACCGGACCCAGTTCGCCGTTTTCGTCAGCCCATTCATTCCATATCCGAACGCCGTTTTCCTGAAGGTATTTCACATTGGTGTCACCCGTCAAAAACCATAGCAATTCGTGAATGATCGACTTCAGATGTAATTTTTTAGTGGTCAGAACCGGAAATCCGTCAGCAAGGTCGTATCGCGACTGGTAGCCAAAAACGCTGATCGTTCCGGTACCTGTACGATCACTTTTTTGAGTCCCTGTGGTTAATACATGATTCAGTAAATCAATATATTGCTTCATTTTATAACCTTTTTGATGTGTTCGTTTTATCCGTCAGCAAGGTAAAAAGTTTTCTCGTGAAATGCCAAATGGATTAAAAAAAGATCACGGATAGTTTCTGCTTCATTCGCAAAACTATCCGTGATTGTATGTTTTCCCGAAACTGTGAAGTCGCATTATTATTAAGATAATGAAGGCGCAGTTTCTGGTTTGTGTTTGTATTTGAAAACGATAGGGAAAATGATAGTCAGAACTAAGGCATAACCAGCAAATACATACCAAATTGTTGGCCATGAGCGGCTGATAAGCTTTCCTCCCTCACCATATACTGAATAGAAATCGACCACAGCGCCGCTTGCATAACCGCCGAATATGGCTCCCAAACCATTGGTAAGCATCATAAACAATCCCTGTGCACTGGCACGTATTTCTGGTTTCGCTTCAGCTTCAACGAACAACGAACCTGAAATGTTGAAAAAATCGAATGCCATGCCATAAACAATCATCGACATAACCAATAGTGGCAATCCGCTTCCTGGGTTACCTATCCCGAATAACCCGAAACGTAGTACCCAGGCCAGCATGCTCATCAGCATAACTTGTTTGATACCAAATCTGCGCAGGAAAAAAGGAATGGTCAGGATAAACAATGTTTCGGACATTTGCGATATCGATAATAGAATTACAGAATGCTTCACCCCAAAGGAGTCAGCAAATTCAGGGATAGCTTTAAAGCTTCCAATAAACAGGTCTCCGTATGAATTTGTAATTTGCAGTGCTGCCCCTAAAAGCATCGAAAACAGGAAAAAGATGATCATCTTTCTTGATTTGAACAACACAAGTGCATCGAGACCAAATGCAGAAAGCAACGATTTGCGCTCGCTTTTTGCAGGAGGGCATTGTGGTAAAGTGAATGAATACAATGCCATTACCAAAGAGGCGATAGAACCCACATAAAGCTGTGCATTGGAATTTTTAAAACCAGACAGGTCGACCACCCACATGGCTACAATAAATCCAATGGTTCCAAAGGTGCGGATTGGCGGAAATACTTTGACGATGTCGTACTTGTGTTCCTCCAACGCATTATAAGCTACGGTGTAGTTTAGCGAGATGGTTGGCATGTAGAAGAATAAGTTTACCAGCATTGCCCAGTAAACGTGGTCGTAATCGGTAACTGTTGAAGCATAAAAAAGTGCCGCAGAACCCAAAAGATGACAAATGCCTAACAGCCGTTCGGCATTGATCCACTTGTCTGCAATAATACCAATGATTCCAGGCATGATGAGAGAAGCAATGCCCAGTGTGGCGAAGATTGAGCCAATTTGCCCACCTTCGAAATTCAGGCTCCTTCCCAAATATCCTCCAAGAGAAATTAACCATGAACCCCAAATGAAAAACTGGAGAAAACTCATCACGATTAGCCGATTCTTGATTCCCATAATTAGTTTTTTGAGTTGTGTAGTTTTTAGTGGGTTTAAAACTACTAAAATCTGCTTATCAAAAAGGGAACAAACAATCTAAAACATGTTAATCTGAAAAAAATAGAGGTGTGGCAAGAATGACTGAAAAGTTTGGAGTAGGTTTATTCTTTTATTCTGCGGTTTATTTCATCTCGAATGGCCGACGCTTTTTCGTAGTCTTCATTCTGAATGGCATAGTCGAGCATTTGATTGAGTTCGGTTGAAGTATATTTTTCGTATTCGTGTTTTCCCCTAATTGGTTCGTCAGTCATGGGCTGGTTCCATTCTTCCTGATTGTGTTCATTTTCAAATTCAATCACAATTCCAGCCCGTTCAAGAATATCTTCAGTAGTATAAATTGGGCAGCCGAACCGAAGCGCTAAAGCAACAGCATCAGACGTTCGCGAATCGATTGTAATTTGTTTATCTTCTCTGACACAAACCAATTCAGAATAGAAAATTCCCTCTTCCAGTTTGTAAATAATGACTTCCAGAATGAGGATATCAAACGACGAAGCCATGTATTTGAAAAGATCATGGGTTAGCGGGCGTGGTGGTTTCAACCCTTCAAGCTGGATGGCGATTGATTGTGCTTCGATTGGTCCTATTATAATAGGTATCCTGCGGTCTCCATTTTCTTCTGCCAAAACCAGAGCATATGCTCCTGATTGAGATTGACTTACTGAAAGTCCTAATATATTAAGTTTAATTTTCTCCATCTACATCGAAAATAGCACAACTACGGGTAACAAATATAGCAATAGTTTACATTCTGCTGAAATTTACGGGATTTTAGATTTTGCTTTTATTAACTATTTTTGAATTCTGAAAATCAACATTTCAAAGTATTGACATTAAGGCAAATTATTTAATCATGATTCTGAAATACGTAAGGAATTAAGGTGTCAGTGCGAATTTTTCGCTTTTTTGCAAATGTGATTTTTGTGCACTGGTTTATCTCCGGAAAATAATTCAGAAAAAAGTTTGTAAACCTTTGGTGATCACTGAAATTTATCTACTTTTGCAGTCCGAAAGTTTTCGTTCAGGCCCGATAAGAGGTAATCAGATTGGTTCCCGCCTGCCGGAAGAAATATTAAAACACATTGAAATGTACGCAATTGTAGAGATTGCCGGTCAGCAAATGAAAGCTGAAAAAGGCCGCAAAATTTATGTTCACCGTTTGGAAAATGCCGAAGGCGAAACTGTTGTTTTCAACAAAGTTCTTTTGGTAGATAACGAAGGTGCAGTGAAAGTTGGAACTCCTGTTGTTGAAGGCGCTAGCGTAAAAGTTACTGTTCTGGAACACGTTAAGGGAGACAAGGTATTGGTATTCAAGAAAAAAAGAAGAAAAAGCTACCAGAAAATGAATGGTCACCGTCAATACCTGACCAAAGTTCAAATTGAAGAAGTAATCGGATAACATTAAAAAAAATTTACCATGGCTCATAAGAAAGGTGCGGGTAGTTCTAGAAACGGTCGCGAATCAGAAAGCAAAAGACTCGGCGTAAAAATTTTCGGCGGTCAGGCTGCAACAGCTGGTAACATTATTGTTCGCCAGAGAGGTACTGTTCACCATCCAGGTTTAAATGTAGGTATTGGCAGAGATCATACCTTATTTGCTTTGATTGATGGAACTGTTGTCTTCAAAAAAAGAAGAGATCACAAATCGTTTGTTACCGTTGAACCGGTAGTAGCTGCTGTTGAAGCAAACTAGGACGATTAAAGATATTTGTTGAATAATCTCCTGCTTTTCCAAAGGCAGGAGATTTTTTATTTTAAATTTGTCGGTCAATTCAAATAAAACTTACCGAAAATGCTCAATTTAAAATTCATACAGGAAAATCCTGAATTGGTGATTGAAAAGTTGAAAAAGAAACATTTTGATGCTTCTGCCATTGTTCAACAAATCACAGCTTTATCAGCAAAGAAAAACGAGATACAGGCAACTGCCGATCAGTGCAAGGCCGAAATGAATAAAATATCCAAAGAAGTTGGACTTTTGATACGCGAAGGCAAAACGGAAGAAGCCAATGCAGCTAAAAACCGCACAGCCGAGCTTAAAGATTCCATCAAACAATTGGATGAAGATTTTGCACAAATAGACAAAGAAGTTTTCAACTTTCAGGTTTTATTGCCCAATTTGCCTTCCGATTTGGTTCCTGAAGGACGGACTCCGGAAGATAACCTGATCGTAAAAAGTCACGGCGAAATCCCGGTATTGCCTGAAAATAGTATTCCTCACTGGGAACTAGCTAAAAAATACGACATCATCGATTTTGAGCTTGGTGTTAAAATCACCGGAGCTGGTTTTCCTGTTTATAAAGGGAAAGGCGCCCGCATTCAACGCGCTTTGATCAGTTTCTTCCTTGATCAAGCAAGAGAATCGGGCTACCTCGAGATTCAACCGCCATTGATGGTGAACGAAGATTCAGGATTTGGAACCGGACAGTTGCCCGACAAAGAAGGGCAAATGTACCATGCCACCGAAGACAATCTATATTTGATTCCAACTGCGGAAGTTCCGGTAACCAATCTTTACCGCGATGTGATTGTGGAAGCCAAAGATTTACCGATTAAAAATACAGCCTACAGTGCCTGTTTCCGCCGCGAGGCCGGTTCGTATGGAAAAGATGTTCGTGGTTTGAACCGTCTGCATCAGTTCGATAAAGTAGAAATTGTGCAAATCGCTCATCCCGATAATTCTTATGAATTACTAGATCAAATGGTTGCTCACGTGGCTGGTTTGGTTGAAAAACTGGAGTTGCCATATCGTATCCTGCGTTTGTGCGGTGGTGATATGAGTTTTACTTCGGCCCTGACTTATGATTTTGAAGTATTTTCGGCCGCTCAGGAAAAATGGCTTGAAGTGAGTTCAGTGTCCAATTTCGAAAGCTTTCAGGCCAACCGACTGAAATTACGATACCGTGACGAAGCAACAAAAAAACCAGTGATTGCACATACTCTGAACGGAAGCGCCTTGGCTTTACCGCGTATTCTGGCTGCCCTGCTCGAAAACAACCAAACTCCGGAAGGCATCCGGATTCCGAAGGTTTTGGTTCCTTATTGCGGGTTTGAAATGATAGAATAGTTCTGATTTTTTTTAACATATGAAGAGGCTGTTTCGGTTAAAATTCCGAAGCAGCCTTTTTTTTGAACCTGATAACATACAAGGATCAAGAAAATGGGAATAAAACCAAATGTATTATCAGATATGAATAGCCTTATATCATAATCTGGCATTTAAGTATTTACTTTCAACCTATAATCAATATTTTTTAAATCCCCTTGATTTATTACATTGATATTTCTTATATTTAACAGGGTTATCTCAAAATTTTATGAGGTAATTCTATTTCCGCAGATCATAAGAATATAATAAAACCAATATAATTTACATCCATAGGATATGGAGTAGGTCGTTTCGTACCTATTGTTGTTCAGTTACTTAAATAATCTTAGAGATGAAGAATATTTTTGCATTCGCGCTATTTGGTTTAATGCTTATGTTGGATACCTATGCGCAGCCTAAGCGTTTTAATATTAATGATGCGATTTCATCATCGTTAAAAAGCGCCGAAGTTGTTGGGAATTTTGATGTTTTAGTTAAAAAAGCCCGCCCATTTGCGTTAAATCCCATGGTGCGAAACTTCAACAATGTTACAATTGGCGATACGCTCCAATTGGTATTATTCTCCGGAAAGGAGTATCTCTCTGTAGTACAATCAAAAACAACCGATGTGAATGGAACAACGGTTCTGGTTGCCAAACTTACCGGGGTCCAATTTGCTTGGTGCTTTATATCAATATCTGATCAGTCGGTTTTGGTAACAGTTGATATTCCCGAACGCAAAGAAAAGTACACCACCCGGTTTCAGCCACAAAAAACCACGCAATACCTGGTACAGTTGGATGAAAATAATTTGGATATTCTTGAAGATGGGCAAAGTCCCATTCCAGACAATGATGCTCTTGGGATGAGCAATCTGCCTAAAGAAAAGGAAAGAAATATCCTTAATGAAAAGAATGTTCGACAGGATAATACAGGCTTGAAGACTGCTCAAATTAACCCTGGAGTGAATGACTCTGCCCAAATAGATATTCTAGTGGTTTATACACCTGCTGCAAAGGAATGGGCAGATACCTATGAAGGTGGCATAAACAACACGATCAGCCTAGCTATGGCAAACTGTAATCTTGTTTCTGAAAACAGCAAATTGGGAATAAAATTTAATCTGGTTCACTCCGCTGAAGTTGACTATACTGAAACTGGTGACTCAAAAATTGACCTTGACAATCTGACAGAAGGTGCCATCCCCATTGTGCAAGACATTAGGGACATCCTGGCTGCTGACCTGGTTCTGCTTTTAACCCCAAACAATGATTTAGGTGGGGCTGCATGGTTGCTGACCAATAAATATGGTACTGAGGAATATGCGTATTCAGTTGTCAGGGTACAACAGGCAAGCGGATTAACCACAATACACGAAATTGGCCATAATTTAGGAGCAAATCATCCTAAACAACAAATTTCTGATCCTGGCCCTACAGGTTGGAGTAACTGGCCTGAGAATACATGGTCGGCTGGTTGGCGCTGGAAAGGTGACGACAATAATTATTATTGCGCTGTTATGGGATATGACGCTGGTTGGTATTATCCTGATGGAAATTCAACCATTCTGGTACCCTATTTCTCTGACCCAGATATACTTTTTCAGGGACAACCTGTGGGTGATGTAGCAGACGGTAATAATGCCCGTACTATTCGTGAAATAAAGCATGTTATAACCGATTATCGTGAAACAATACATCAAAATACACCAACGGTTTATACTGTTAGTGTGCATGATATTACAAAAGATGGTGTTGTTTTAGGTGGTGTTATAACGAAAGAGGGAGATGCCCCGGTAAAAGCACGTGGTGTGGTATGGAGTACTTTACCTATGCCTACTATAAGCAATAATTATACTGTTGATGGTTCCGGCACTGGTGATTTCACAAGCAGGATTGACAATTTAGCGTTAACCAAGGTTTATTATGTGAGAGCTTATGCTACGAATAACTTTGGTACAACTTATGGTAATCAGGTGGTTTTTATTTACAATGGAGGAGCGCAAAGCGATTTTGTAACCCGGTGGAAGCTTCCGGAAGGACAAAATAAACTTGAAATGGCACTAGTTACTAGCGGCGAAGTTCCATACAAATGGGAAACTGTTCCTTTAGGACAAAACGGCTCGGGCACATTTCCAAAAGTCAATGGAGTTGTTCAAATGACTGATCTTCCAGCCGGCAAAACAATCAGGGTGAGTATAGCTCCTGAAAATTTAAAGAGGTTTTTCACTTACTCACCTTGTAATCCCACGGTTGATATTGCAGATGAGGAAAAACTGGTGGATGTGGAACAATGGGGTACTGCCCAATGGAATAAAATGAAATATGCATTCGCGGGTTGCAAAAATCTGAACATTTCGGCAACAGATATTCCTTATTTGTTTACAGTCAGGGATATGAATGGCATGTTTAATGGTTGTACTGTTTTAAATGGTCCGGCTAATATTAATGACTGGTATGTTGGTTATTCAAAAATCATGAGTGCCATGTTTTGTTATGCAACAACCTTTGATCAAGATATAAGTTGCTGGGATGTCTCAGGCGTAAAAGAAATGCAAGCGATGTTCCAAGGTGCTTGGTCGTTTAATCAAGACATCGGAAAATGGAATGTTTCCAGAGTGACTACAATGGAACAAATGTTTAATGATGCAAGAGCATTTAATCAAGATATTGGGAATTGGGATGTTTCTAAAGTTAATTCAATGAATACAATGTTCGGATGGGCCCTATCCTTTAATAAAAACATTGGAAGGTGGAATATGTCAAATGTTACAGGCATGTTTAGTATGTTTTATGGCGCATCTGCTTTTAATCAGGATATTGGGAGCTGGGATGTCTCTCACATAACTAATATGTGTCAAATGTTTGCCGAAGCCAACTCCTTCAATCAGGATTTAGGGCGTTGGGATGTATCTAACTTAACTAATATGAGTCAAATGTTTAATTTTGCGAGATCCTTTAATCAAAATATTGGCCAGTGGAATTTGGCTAGCACAACCAATATGGCAAATATGTTGGATAATTGTGGTATGGATTGTTTAAACTATTCGGCTACCCTCTCTGGTTGGAGCACAAATATCAATACTCCTGATAACCTTGTCATAGGTGCGCAAGGGCTGGGGTATGGTAACAATGCGATGGATGCAAGGGCTAATTTGACGACAAACAAAAAATGGACTATTAACGGAGATGCGGCAACAGGTGCAACATGCGATATAAAAACGAATGTAATCGGGAATAGTATTTACAATTCTAACCTGAAAGTCTATCCGAATCCTGTTTCCAATGAATTGACAATTGAAATTGAAGGTAATTCGTGTGAAACCGAAATTGAGATTATCAATTCAATTGGTCAGACAGTTTATAAAGGAAATGTTGAGAATCAAACGACTATTCAAACAGGAAGCTTTGCTCCAGGATTGTATTTGATTCGATTTGAAAATAACGCAACCTTGGAGTTTAAGAAGATAATTAAAAAATAGGCACACACCCTGATACGAGCAGTAGGCAAATAATGTCTGTTTAATATCTTTTCTTATCTTTAAGCAAACTGAAAACACTATGAAATGAGCATGATTGGAAATCATCAATCAGAATGATAATGATTTTCATGCGAATTCCATGAGAACGATCAGTTGTTCAAATAATTAATAACTATGTTTTCTCATGAAACTTCCAAATTTAATCAAAAACGATAGCTACCTCGAGCCGTTTACTTCAATCATTATTGATCGTTTACAGGCTGCAAAAGATAAGGAACTTGAAATTCTAAGGGGACAAAGCCTGAATGATTTTGCTCAGGGACATAAGTGGTATGGATTGCATCGTGAGAATAATCAGTGGGTTATTCGCGACTGGGCGCCCAATGCAACTGCGATTTACTTGATCGGCGAATTCAACAACTGGCAGGAACTGCCGGAATATGCGCTACAATCTGTTGGCTCCGGAGACTGGGAACTGAAACTTTCTCCGGAAAAGATGATGCACAACGATTTATTCGCGTTTTCAGTTCATTGGAATGGTGGCCACGGGAAACGTATTCCAGCATGGATCAACCGGGTCGTTCAGGACGATCATACCAAAATATTCAATGCACAGGTTTGGGCTCCAAAAGATGCTTACCAATGGAAGAATGCTGGTTTTAAGCGTTCTTCAGTAGCTCCGTTGATTTATGAGGCGCACATCGGGATGGCCGGGGAAAATGAACGTGTTCATACTTACAATGAATTCCGGACCGATATTTTGCCTCGAATTAAACAAGCCGGCTACAATACCATTCAGCTCATGGCCATACCTGAACATCCGTACTACGGAAGTTTTGGTTATCACGTGTCAAGTTTTTTTGCACCATCATCTCGGTTTGGTACTCCTGAAGAATTAATGCAATTGGTTGATGAAGCGCATGGAATGGGCATTTCGGTCATTATCGATTTGGTACATTCACATGCAGTGAAAAACGAGAATGAAGGATTAGGAAAATACGACGGAACACGCTGGCAGTTTTTTCATGACGGGCCAAAAGGTGAACATCCGGCCTGGGATTCCTACTGCTTTAATTACGGAAAAACGGAAGTGATTCATTTTCTGCTTTCGAATATCCGCTACTGGCTCGAAGACTTCAAGTTCGATGGTTTCCGGTTCGATGGGGTGACCAGTATGCTTTATTTTGATCATGGTTTAGGAAAGGCTTTTACTTGTTACGACGATTATTTCAATGCTGGGCTCGATCAGGAAGCGTTTACTTATTTCGTTATGGCAAACCGGCTAATTCATGAAATAAACCCCAATGCGCTTTCGATTGCTGAAGAAATGAGCGGGCTGCCAGGTTTGGCTACTCCACACAGCGATGGCGGATTGGGCTTCGATTACCGTATGGCGATGGGTGTCCCTGATTTCTGGATTAAGCTGATCAAAGAAGTTTCGGACGAAAAATGGGATGTCGGGAACATCTTCTATGAACTGACTTCGAAGCGAATGGACGAAAAAGTGGTCAGCTATGCCGAATCGCACGACCAGGCTTTGGTTGGCGACAAAACCATCATTTTCCGCCTGATCGATAAGGAAATGTATTTCAGTATGCGGAAAGATCAGCCCAATATGACTGTAGAACGCGGCATTGCCCTGCATAAAATGATTCGACTGGCGACCTTATCGTGTGCTGGCGGCGCTTACCTCAATTTCATGGGCAATGAATTTGGGCATCCGGAGTGGATCGACTTCCCGAGGGAAGGGAATAACTGGTCGTATGCGCATGCCCGAAGATTATGGAGCTTGGAAGATAACAAAGAGTTGAAATACTGTTGGTTGTCGGACTTCGACCGGGAAATGATTGCCATGGCCAAAAAGGATAAACTGATCGAGACTCCGGAAGTGAATTGGGTATACGATCATAAAGAAAATGAAGTGCTTGCCTATACACGTGGAAAGTATCTGTTTGTATTCAATTTTCATCCAACGCAATCGCTGGTCGATTATGGAATTCCGCTGGCGGCTTCAGAATATAAAATCGTACTAAATACCGACGAAGATCGCTTCGGTGGTCAAAACCGGATAGATAATCAGCTGACTTATGGCACACATCCATCGGGCGATGCAAATAGTCAGCACTATTTGTTGCTTTATTTACCAGCCCGTACAGCCTTGGTTTTGAAGAAGCATGGAAAATAGGGAGTCTTGAGTCCAGAATCACGAATCTTGAATATAAGACTATTGGTCATTGTATGTATTCATTGTCAAATTGCCGAATTTTCAAATTGGGGTTTATGTCTTTTTTTACTGAAATAGAAATTCCGGAATTTCCCAACCAAATGGATTATTCGAAAAGTATGATGCTTTTTGGATCATGCTTTTCGGAGAACATCGGACAGAAATTGATCGATCTGAAGTTCGATGTGGATATGAATCCGTTTGGGATTTTATACAATCCGGAATCAATTGCCAACAGCCTCCGGATATTACTTGAAAAAAGTGTTTTTACTGAAGACGATCTTTTTCAGGATCAGGGGTTATGGAATAGTTTTTACTATCACAGCCGGTTTTCGGATGTTAATCAGGAAGCGACTCTCGAAAAAATCAACAATCGTATTACATTGTCGCACGAATTCCTGAAGAAGGCTGATTTTCTGGTTGTCACCTTCGGAACAGCCTGGGTTTATGAACTAAAGAAAACCGGACAAATTGTTTCCAATTGCCATAAAATACCTGCGGCTGAATTTAAACGATTTCGGCTTGGCGTGTCCGAAATCACGAATGTTTACCGCGAATTGCTGGAACAAATCTGGAAAATTAATCCCAATTTAAAGGTTATTTTCACTGTAAGTCCGATTCGCCATTGGAAAGATGGCGCAGTCGAAAATCAGCTCAGCAAAGCAACACTTTTACTAGCTATTGATCAACTGATCAAAGGATTTGGAGATCAGGGTTGTGCTTATTTTCCGTCATACGAAATGATGATGGACGAACTGCGCGACTACCGTTTTTATGCTGAAGACATGCTGCATATTAGTCCGGTGGCTGTTGATTATATCTTTGAACGGTTTAGCAAGGTCATGATTACCAAAGAGAGCATGGACGTTTCCAAAAGAGTGATGAAACTGCGAAGAGCATTCGAGCATCGTCCGGTTAATCCAAATACAGCGGAATTCAAAGAGTTTATTCAGCAGATTTTGTTTCAGATCAATCAATTAACAAACCAGTTCCCAAACCTTGATTTTACTCAGGAACGAAACTATTTTGAAGCAAAATTGGCCACTCCTTAAGATATGGCTGCGTTTCAATTCTTCATGTTTGGCAGCATCATGACTTCCAAGGTATTTTTATACTTTTGACTTCTATCTTTTTCCTTAAATTATGAAGGTTTTGATGTTTGGATGGGAATTTCCGCCTCATATTTCCGGAGGTTTGGGGACAGCCTGCTTCGGTTTGACTAAAGGTCTGGCTCAGCTTAATGATGTTGAGGTCACTTTTGTGGTTCCCAAAGCCTGGGGCGACGAAGATCGTTCGAACATTATCTTGTTGGGTGCCGATCAGGTTCCTGTTATCCACCAGCAAATCCAGTTTGCCGATGCAAAATCGAAGGTCGAATATTATGAACTTCAATCTGAGTTGATTCCTTATCTGGGTACTTCTGAATTTGATGAATTGAAGTCGGAGATTTCTTCTGAAGAAAAACGGTTAATCGAATTGACTCCGGAAGGGAGAATTGTTTTCAGCGGTGATTATGGGCAAAACCTTTTTCAGGAAATAAATAATTACGCCCTTGTGGCCGAAAAATTAGCCCGTGAAATTGATTTTGATGTGATTCATGTACACGACTGGATGTGCTTTCCGGCCGGAATGGCAGCCAAACGGATTTCAGGCAAACCGCTTGTTGTGCATGTTCACTCCACTGAATTTGACCGTTCCGGAAGCTCGGTTAATCCAGCTATTTGCGCGATCGAAAAAGAAGGTTTGGAAGCTGCCGACAAAATCATCACAGTTAGCCATTTAACCCGCTCCATCGTGATCGGGAAATACAACATCAATCCGAAGAAAGTAATTACAGTTTATAATGCAGTAGAGCCTGTTGGTTCAGGAGGAACGGGGGTTTCCAGAGAATTTACCAATGATAAAGTTGTGAGTTTTCTGGGACGGGTAACCATGCAAAAAGGTCCTGGATATTTTGTCGAAGCAGCCAGCCTCGTACTTCAGAAAATGAAAAATGTGCGTTTTGTGTTGGCAGGGAAAGGCGATTTGCTAAACGAGATGAAGCAAAAAGTATCAAGCTTGAATATTTCATCGTATTTTCATTTTCCGGGTTTTGTGGCCGATAGCGAAATTGCCGAACTTTTTCGGATAAGTGATACTTTTGTAATGCCCTCAGTATCGGAACCATTCGGAATAGTCACGCTTGAGGCGATGCTGTTTGGTGTCCCGGCGGTGATTTCAAAGCAATCGGGCGTATCGGAGGTGGTGAAAAATGCGATCAAGGTTGACTATTGGGACACTCAGGCAATGGCTGACGCTATTTATGCACTACTGATTAATCAGGAATATTGCAGGCGACTTGGCCGGAAAGGGAAAAAGGAAGCGGACAAACTAATTTGGAAAAATGCAGCATCGAAAGTGAATAAAGTATATCTCAAACTCCTTGAGGATACGGAAGGATATAATTAACAATCATCCCATCAATTATATACCAAATATTTAACGTCCTTTTTACATTAAAGTCATTTAGATACGTGTTTTTTTAACTTCTTTTGTTGTTTAATTTACTTGCCTTGAAAGTGAATTAGATAGGTAAAGAATATTAGCAGTATACACATAAAATCAACAACTGTGGAACAACCAAATTGGAAAAAACTGTTTGTAGAGTCAAATATACCTGAAAAGTTGACTCCACTAAAAGAAATAAGCCGCAACCTGTGGTGGGTATGGAATACTGAGGCCCGTGAATTGTTTCAGTATATCGACGCTGAAATATGGGAAGAGTGCGAGCACAATCCGATTGTATTGCTCGACGAGGTAAACTATCAGCGTTTTCTGGAGCTTGAAAATGATGAGGATTTTTTGTATAAAATGAATCACGTCTCGGGCCAATTGCGCAAATATCTCGATGATCGCAAAGTTTTGAAAGGTCCTTCAGTGGCTTATTTCAGCATGGAATATGGTTTGCACGACAGCCTGAAAATCTTTTCAGGCGGGCTCGGAATCCTTGCAGGTGACTACCTGAAAGAAGCAAGTGATTCGAAAGTTAATTTAGTCGGTGTTGGCTTGTTGTATCGTTTCGGCTATTTTCGCCAAACCATTTCAATCACAGGTGAACAGCTGTCAAATTACGATGCGCAGCAGTTTTCAAAGATTCCGGTACAGCCTGCGTATGATGCGGATGGGAACTGGATTAAAGTACAGGTTCAATATCCAGGCCGTGAAATTTCCGCTCAGGTTTGGCAAGTACTTATTGGCTCGATTAAACTGTTTTTACTTGACGCTGATTTCGAAGCTAATTCGGACGAAGACCGTTTTGTAACTCACCATTTGTATGGTGGCGACAATGAGAACCGCCTGAAACAGGAAATGCTTCTTGGTCTTGGTGGTATGCGCGCCCTGAAAAAGCTGGGTTACGAAATGGATATTTACCATTGCAACGAAGGTCATGCCGCGATGATCGGTCTGGAACGTATGGCCGATTTTGTTTCTGAAAAAGGCCTCACTTATGCTGAAGCCAAAGAAGTTGTGCGGGTTTCGACATTATTTACGACACATACGCCGGTTCCAGCCGGTCACGATTCTTTTTATCAGGATATGTTTAAGCATTATATGTATAAATATCCCGAGAAAATTGGTGTTAGCTGGGACGAATTCTGCAATCTGGGTAAGGCAAATCCTTTTGAAGACCATTTTAACATGAGTTATTTGGCTTGTAACTTGTCGCAGGGAATAAACGGGGTTAGTATGCTTCACGGCGAAGTTTCGAAAGAAGTCCTGAGTCCGTTATACGAAGGATTTTTGCCCGAAGAACTTGAGGTCGGATATGTAACCAACGGTGTTCATTATGCGACCTGGGCCGCCAAAGAATGGAAAGAAATGCACCAGAAATACTTTGGTAAAACATTTACTGAAAATCAGCTCGATTTTGATCTGTGGGATAAAATTTACAAAATTCCGGATGAAGAAATCTGGAATTTGAAACAAAGCATGCGTTTAAAGACGATCGGATACATCAAGCAAAGGTTTACAAACACCTGGATCAAAAGGCATGAAAACCCGAAATTGATTTCAGAAGTTTTGGGTAAGCTTAATCCATATGCTTTGACCATTGGTTTTGCACGTCGGTTTGCGACTTATAAAAGAGCCCATTTGTTGTTCCGGAATTTGGATCGTTTGTCGAAATTGGTCAACGACCCTGCACGTCCGGTTCAGTTTATTTTTGCCGGAAAAGCTCACCCTGCCGACAAGGCTGGTCAGGATCTGATCAAATACATTGTTGAGATCTCGAAACGTCCTGAGTTTATTGGGAAAATATTGTTTGTTCAGAATTACGACATGAACTTGGCTAAAATGATGTTACAGGGAGTCGATATCTGGATGAATACGCCAACACGACCACTGGAAGCATCGGGCACCAGTGGCGAAAAAGGGGTGATGAACGGAACGATTCACTTTTCGGTACTCGATGGCTGGTGGGTTGAAGGTTATAAAAAAGATGCGGGTTGGGCGCTTCCTCAGGAAAATGCCTACGAAATAAACGATCTTCAGGATGAATTGGATGCCGAAACCATTTACAACATCTTCGAAGAAGAAATATTACCGGCATTCTACGACCGCAACATCAACGGAATTCCTGAAAAATGGGTGTCGTACATCAAAAATACATTTGCACAGGTTTCTCCAAATTTCACTACTGCGCGTATGATCCGCGATTATCAGGATCGGTTCTATAAACCACAGGCCGAACGTTCTGCACGGTTAATTGCTTCCAATTATAAACTTGCGAAAGAAATTGCGGTTTGGAAATCGGGAGTTGCTGCGGTTTGGGATCAGATTGAAGTGAAAAGCGTTCAGATTACTGATGGAATCACGAATGTTTTGAAAATCGGAGAAGTTTATCCGGCAAGGGTTGTTGTTGATATTAAAAGCTTAAAGCCTGAAGACCTGAGCGTTGAAATGGTCATCACTGAAAACGATAAAGATAGTCGACCTAGTTTGATTGAATGTTTGCCGTTTACGGTTGAAAAAGCTGAAGGGCAGCTAATCACTTACAAGTTGGATTTGAATTTGATGAATGCAGGTGCATTTGGCTATGCAATTCGTATCGTGCCAAATCATCCTGAATTACCACATCGTCAGGACTTCCATCATTTGAAATGGGTTCAGTAACACACGATAATGACAACAGAAAAGGTAGCCAAAAGCTGCCTTTTTGTTGTATGATTGGTAAGAATCCCTATGTTTCTATGCCATAAAGCTTGGTCAAAAAATGGTTAATCTCTTCGACTATACTGTCAAACAACATTCAGTTTACAACATGTTTCAGCTTTTAAATCTATAACTTGGGGAGCAATAAAATTACCTTTAAATCCAATTACTAACCGCAGCAAATGTTGCATAAATTCCAACAACTATGAATCCTATTTTCTGGCTGGTGCCTGTTAGTTCTGTGTTGGCCCTGTTTTTTGCCTGGTTTTTCTTTCAGCAAATGATGAAGGAAAGCGAAGGAACGGACACAATGAAAAAAATTGCCAAACACGTACGTGATGGCGCAATGGCGTATCTGAAACAACAGTATAAAGTTGTTTTCAGGGTGTTTTTAATCTTGACCGCTTTGTTTGCGATCATGGCGTATATTTTAAAAATTCAAAACCCATGGGTGCCATTTGCCTTTCTTTCAGGTGGGTTCTTCTCAGGCTTAACCGGTTTCTTCGGAATGAAATCAGCAACTTATGCATCGGCCCGTACGGCCAATGCTGCCCAGCGTTCCCTGAATGATGGATTACGAATTGCCTTCCGTTCGGGGGCTGTTATGGGCTTGGTTGTTGTAGGACTTGGATTATTTGACATCTCGATGTGGTTTTATGTCTTGCAGTTCATCATCGGAGCGCTCGACACGACCACCAATGGCATTATCGCTTCCGATCCATCGATGAAGCTGATCATTATCACAACAACAACACTTACATTCGGTATGGGAGCTTCAACTCAGGCTTTGTTTGCCCGTGTTGGTGGTGGTATTTTCACCAAAGCTGCCGACGTTGGCGCCGACCTTGTTGGTAAAGTTGAAGCCGGAATTCCGGAAGATGATCCCCGCAATCCCGCTACTATTGCCGACAATGTTGGTGATAACGTTGGTGACGTAGCTGGTATGGGTGCCGACCTTTATGAATCGTATTGCGGCGCTATTCTTTCAACTGCGGCTCTTGGAGCCACTGCTTTTGTCGCTTCAAATCTGACAGCTATTGGAATCAATGTTAATCCTGCAGATAGTTTTACCATACAGTTTAATGCTGTTATAGCTCCAATGGTTATTGCTGCAGTGGGTATTATCCTTTCCATACTCGGAATCTTTATGGTTAAAGCTCAGGAAGGCGCTTCTCAAAAACAATTGTTGGCGGCCCTCAGCCGTGGAGTTAACATCAGTTCAATTGGGATTGCAGTTTTCTCTTATCTAATTCTTAGGTATCTGGCAATTCCTAATTTCCTGGGTATTTGGGGTGCCATGATGACCGGACTGCTTGGTGGGATAGGTATTGGTAAAATTACCGAGTATTATACTTCTTCAGGATACAAACCAACACAAATGATTGCCGAATCGACCAAAACTGGCCCTGCTACTGTAATTATTGCCGGAATTGGTACCGGAATGATTTCAACTGCGGTACCGGTTCTGATTGTGGGGACATCTATTATCCTTGCTTTTTTGTTTGCTTCCGGATTCGATTTCAATAACATTAGCTTTGGCTTGTACGGGATTGCTATTGCTGCAGTTGGCATGCTTTCAACTTTAGGAATTACGCTGGCAACCGATGCTTACGGTCCGATTGCCGATAATGCCGGTGGAAATGCTGAAATGAGTGGATTAGACCATGAAGTTCGCAGGCGTACGGATGCTTTGGATGCTCTTGGAAACACCACGGCTGCAACCGGAAAAGGATTCGCGATTGGTTCGGCTGCTTTAACCGCTTTGGCCCTTTTGGCTTCGTACATCGAAGAAATTAAGATTGCAATTGCCCGTATTCCTGAAAAAGTAGCTGCTTTTACAGAATATGCACATGCCAACAATTTTGTCAATGCGGACATTCACAAGGCTAGCATTCCTGAAATGATGCAGTATTTGCACCTCGATATTATGAATCCACGTATTTTAGTCGGAACGTTTATTGGTTCGATGGCTGCCTTCTTGTTTTGCGGATTAACCATGAATGCGGTTGGTCGTGCAGCTCAAAAGATGGTCGAAGAAGTTCGTCGCCAGTTCCGCGAAATTAAAGGTATCCTTGAAGGCACTGCAGAACCGGATTATGCCCGCTGTGTTGAAATTTCAACTAAGGGAGCTCAAAAGGAAATGTTATTTCCTTCCCTGCTTGCCATCTTTATTCCAATTGCTACCGGTATTATTTTTGGTGTTTCCGGCGTGGCTGGCCTTTTATTGGGTGGAACTGCTACTGGGTTCATCCTTGCTATTTTTATGGCCAATTCAGGCGGCGCATGGGACAATGCCAAGAAATTCATCGAAGAAGGTAATTTCGGCGGAAAAGGTTCTGATTGCCATAGGGCAGCTGTAACCGGCGATACGGTTGGCGACCCGTTTAAAGATACTTCAGGCCCGTCATTAAATATTTTGATTAAACTGATGAGTATGGTTTCTATCGTAATGGCTGGATTAACCGTCGCTTATAGTTTGATGTAAGACTTTTCGAATTTGGTGTACATGTTTTTGTTGATCATTTGATGGTCAACTGCATTTTAAGAGGCCGTCTCAATTTTAAATTGAGACGGCCTCTTCTTTTAGAATTACGATTGAAAGTTGGAATGAAACGGAGGTTACTTATTCATCGAAAGAGGTGGCAAATGCTTTTTTATTTCTGTAGAAAAGCCAATGGTGGCACAGCAAAGCATCGGAGAAGATATCTATGTTATTTTAATGTTAACCGAATGTTAAAATCAATATTCTTGTTGTAAAGCAGGTTTGGGTCACACGCATCAAAAAGTTGCTGATAATTAGAAAGAAAGAACTGTTTTTGTCTCCTAAAAACCAGATAAAACAGCACTTATCCAATTCCAGAAAATAAGAGGGATTAAATAAGAATTTACTTTTAGATTGGCAAGAATTTGATGTTTGAAACAAGGATTGTTTTTAGGACAGTCGTTTCTTTTATCGAATAATAGGTGAAGATTGGGAGGGTGAAACTTAAGCATTGAAAAAATAATTTGAATAACGATCAACTCAAATAACGATCAAAATCACTAAAAACCAATTTTCAATTTTCTTATTATGAAACATATAAAACAAGCTTTTTCCTTTTTGGTTTTTCTGGCATGCTCAGGCTCACTTTGGGCTAGTGAAGCAGACCTGAAAATCCCTGACCTGCACGAAGGTCACTTCCCTTATTTTTTTAACCTGACTGCCTGGCAGTTCTTGTTCTTTGGATCATTTGTGATTTTGGGTACTTTGGGTATCAGCCTTTATCTGAGAAGTCAGATAAAGAAGATGCCCGCCCACAAGTCGATGTTGGATGTGGCGGATACGATTTATCAAACCTGCCGCACTTATTTAATTCAGCAAGCCAAGTTCCTTGCTATTCTGTTTGGAATAGTTTCGATCGCAATTATCTTCTATCTGATCATGGCGAATCGAAATCCGGAAGGGACGAATGCCATCCCAACGGTAGTTACCATTATCTTAGTATTGCTTTTCGCCGTAATCGGTATGGGTGGATCGTATGCAGTGGCCTGGTATGGAGTTCGCGTGAATACTTACGCCAATGCCCGTACAGCTTTTGCTTCACTTCGTAATCGTCCATGGGATGTGGTAAATATTCCGCTTCGTTCCGGTATTTCCATTGGGTTGTTCCTGATTTCGCTCGAACTGGTCATGATGGTCATCATCCTGCTTTTTGTTCCGCGCGAAATTGTTGGTTTCTGCTTTCTGGGATTTGCCATTGGTGAATCGCTTGGGGCATCGGCATTGCGTATTGCTGGTGGTATCTTTACCAAAATTGCGGATATCGGTTCCGACCTGATGAAAATTGTATTCGATGTTAAAGAAGACGACCCACGTAACCCGGGAGTTATAGCCGACTGTACGGGTGACAATGCCGGCGACAGCATCGGGCCTACCGCTGATGCTTTCGAAACCTACGGAGTAACCGGTGTCGCTTTGATTTCGTTTATTACTTTGGCTATTGTCGATGTTCAGCTACAGGCTAAACTGATCGTTTGGATCTTCGGAATGCGATTCCTGATGGATATTTTCTCCGGAATTTCATACTTTATCAATCAAGCTATCTCTAAAAAGAAATATGGAAACCTGCTGGAGTTCGACTTTGAAGAACCGTTGACCCGATTGATCTGGATTGCAGCTACAACCTGCATTATAATCGGTTATATCATGAGTTATTTTCTGATTGGCGATTTGCCTCAGGGCTTGTGGTGGAAACTGGCTTCTATTATCAGTTGCGGGACATTAGCCGCAGTGCTTATTCCTGAATTTACCAAAATATTCACCAGTTCGAAGTCGAAACATGTTCGAGAGATTGTCATTGCCTCCAAAGAAGGTGGTTCTTCATTGACTATTCTTTCAGGAATTGTTTCCGGTAATTTTTCAGCTTACTGGATTGGCATGTTGCTGACCGGCTTAATGACGGTTGCGTATTTTATTAGTCAATTGCCTGGCTTGGATCAGATTCAGTACGCAAGTATCTTCTCTTTCGGATTGGTAGCTTTCGGCTTCCTTTGTATGGGACCTGTTACCATTGCTGTTGATAGCTATGGCCCTGTAACCGACAATGCCCAATCGGTGTTTGAACTCTCGCAAATTGAACAGATTCCAGGAATTAATGAAGAAATTAAACACGACTTTGGTTTTGAGCCTGACTTTGAACGGGGCAAACATTATCTCGAAGCCAACGATTCTGCCGGAAATACCTTTAAAGCAACAGCCAAGCCAGTACTTATCGGCACTGCGGTAGTTGGTGCAACAACCATGATTTTCTCGATTATCCTGCTCTTGAAAAAAGAAGGGATGTTGAATCTTGAATTGACACAGGCTCCTGTTTTGTTGGGCTTCATTACCGGTGGCGCCATGATTTTCTGGTTCAGCGGCGCTTCTATTCAGGCCGTAACAACAGGCGCATACAGGGCGGTGGCGTTCATCAAGAAAAACATGGACCTCAGTAAGAAGGAAGCTGACATTAAAGATTCGATTGAAGTGGTTAAGATTTGTACCCAGTATGCCCAGGAAGGGATGTGGAATATTTTTATCGCACTGATGACCGCTACCTTGGCCTATGCTTTGTTCGATCCAAATTTCTTTGTTTCGTACCTGATTTCGATTGCGATCTTTGGCTTATACCAGGCCATTTATATGGCTAACGCCGGAGGGTCGTGGGACAATGCCAAGAAACTGGTCGAGGTTGATATGAAAGAAAAAGGAACACCTTTGCATCACGCTACCGTTGTGGGCGATACCGTTGGCGATCCGTTTAAAGATACCACATCGGTTGCTTTGAATCCGATCATTAAGTTTTCTACTTTGTTTGGACTGCTTGCTGTTGAAATAGCCGTTTCGATGTCAACAGTGGTCGATGGGGTGAAGTCCTACCGTTTGTCACATCATATTATTGCTGCGATATTGATGGTTGTTTCGATGTATTTTGTATGGCGCTCCTTTTACAAAATGCGTATCAAAAAGAAATCTCAAATTATTGAACATTTAGATCATAAACCTCCCGTTTCAAGTGATATTCATATAATCGATTAACCCGAAGAGGTTTTCCTGACAAAAAGGGGAAACCTCTTTTTTTGCCAATTTGCTGAACAAAAGCAGTACATAATGAGTTTAACCTTAAAACGACAACACTAAAACCACATATTATGGCAGATTTATCAACAACCTACCTGGGCGTTAAATTGAAAAACCCAATTATTCTGGGCGCCAGCAATCTTGTTACCAAACCTGAAGTGGTTAAAGAGCTTGAAGAAGCCGGTATAGCTGCAATCGTTTATAAATCGCTTTTCGAAGAACAAATTCAGTTGGAAAGCCTTCAGATGGATGAAGATATGAACGAATATGCCAACAGGAATTCGGAAATGGGCCGTATTTTCCCTGACATTACCCATGCCGGGCCAAAAGAACATCTATTCAACCTGAAAAAATTAAAGCAAGCGGCATCTGTCCCTGTTTTTGCCAGCCTGAATGCGATGTACGAACCCAGTTGGATTGAATACGCAAAACTACTTGAAGAAACCGGAGTCGATGGTCTTGAGTTAAATTTATATGCCACTCCCGGTTATTTTGAAGTTGGAGCTTCTTCCATCGAAGACAAGCAATACCAGATTGTAAAGAGCGTTAAGAAAGCGGTAAAGATTCCGGTGAGTGTTAAGTTGAGTCCGTTTTATACCAATACCCTGAATTTCATTAAAAAGCTGGATGAGGCAGGAGTAGATGGTTTTGTCATGTTCAATCGTTTTTTTCAGCCCGAAATTGATATTGAAAATGAAGTTTTTCATTTCCCATGGGAATTAACCCAGCCACGCGACCATCAACTGGCCTTGCGCTATGCCGGTTTGCTTCACGGAAATGTTGCCGGGAATATATGTGCAAGTCGTGGAATCTATACTTCGGAAGATGTGATTCGGCTATTGCTCGCAGGTGCCGATGTCGTTCAAACCGTTTCGGCCATTTATAAAGATCAACCTGCTGTTGTTGCCACCATGCTTACTGAACTAGACAATTGGATGGACAAGAAAGGATACAAAACCCTCGGTGATTTCAGGGGCAAGCTTTCTAGGAAAAGTCTGAAAGATCCTTTCGTTTATCAGCGTGCCCAATATGTTGACATTCTTATGAAGTCAGAAGAAATATTCAAGAAATATCCGATGGTATAAATCGGATGCTTCATTGTGAACAAAAAAGACAGGAATTTAGTCCTGTCTTTTTTGTTTTACGGTTATTCCAGCTTCAGCACCTGATAAGAATGGGGTTTCAGCTCCAGGTTTAAAATCGTCCGCGAAACAGGAGGTTTCCTGAAACTTTGGAAAATATTCCGCTTTTCTCCGGAAATTTCCTTGTTGTTGAGTAAATCCGTGCCTTTTGAGAAATTTTCGCCAAGCCTGAGTTTTACCTGCTGCGTTTTATCCGAAAACGACTCGACTATGACCGTGTTGTTGTCGTAAACAAACAAGCTGGTGTAACCCGGTGCTTCAAGCAATGCAGGCCAGTTGGGCATCAGTATTTCCTTGATTTTTGACAGAACATCAACCGGCATTCGGTACAGGTCAATCATATTATCAGGAATAGTGAGCACATAAAGCTTTCCTTTCGAGTAATCGCCCCGATGCACAATGGGCCAGCCGTTGGTGTGATCGAACGCCGAAGCCACTTCCCACGAGTCGTTGGTAATGTATTTGATTTGCGGAATAATCATGTCGTCGTCAATAAACGAGTGAGGGCCCCAACCTGCGCCAAATTCTTTTACCGAAGCTTTTTCGTCACCTATCCTCAGTTCGACAATGTCGCTCAATCCTTTGTTTTGCATGGTCTTCAGGAATCCGGAAGTGATCATGATGTCCTTTCCAGCCTGAAGCTGCTTCTTGATTTTGCCGATGATCTCAGGGTCGAGACTGGCCTGTTCGGTCAGGAAAACAATCGGTTCATCGTCAGGAAATGTCGGAACAATATCCATTGGAATGCCTATCATACCCATATAATTCGGAAGGAAATCTTCGCCCACCGAGTGGTAGGGTTTGTAAGTTTTCACGCCTACCGGGGTTCCAAGCTTGTCCATGAAGCGATCGATCGTTTCAAAGGTGTATCCGGCAGCGCGGGCAAAACTGGTTGGCAGCAGCATTTGACCATTTTTGTCGGGGATAGGTTTCATCATTTCGTCGTAGTTGAAACTGCAAACCTCGTGGTTTTGCCATTCGGCCCGGTCGCTCTTCGTAAGCTGCCGCTGCATTTGCCGGAAATCGAACAGAGTGATTTCAGGAGCTTTGGTAAAAATGGTCAGCCACAGTTGCTCGGCGTAGCGGTCCATCGAGGTAGCGCCGCCAGTGTCCACCCACCCGCCGCCGTTTTTACCCGGTTTCAGGTTGTTGAAGTAGCGGTATGCCAGGTAGCTCAGGTATTGCTGAAGGTGCTGATTCCCGGATGGGTCGCGGGTTTCGGTGCCGGTATAAACGCCGTCGAACATTTTGGGCTCGGCTTCAAGATTAAATCCGCAACCCTGAAAGTGGTCGTACCAGTTCGGATATTTTACCACCACTTTAATACTGGGATTAACCGCTTTTGCAGGATCGATAATCAGTTCTTTGGCGGCTTTTGCCATCAAATCGAGGCGAAAGTCGGTCCAGCTGCGGACTCCTTTTGCTTTAATGCATAGGTCGCACTTGCAGTTGGTAAAGAAGAAATCGTCGAGGATCAATTCGTCGAAGTGTTTGGCGGTGAATTCAACAATTTCCCTGATTTTTTTCCGGTGCTCCGGATTGGTGTAACAAAACGTCTGAAAATTATTTCCTTCGTCAACAGTCAGCGTAATGCCACCGGCCGTTTTAATGCCGCGGCTTTCGAAGAAGTTTTTGGCCTTTATCAGGGTTGCTTCATCAACAACCAGCAAATCGCGGTGGGTTTCGAGGTAAATTTTATCGACATGAACTTGTCTGCTGATTTCGTCCCAGATTGGCTCCAGCCATTTTTCGTCGCCCATTTTGGCGGTCTCGTATGCCCTTGAGTACACTGAGACCTTGAAGTTCTTGTAGTTTCCGCCAGCCAGAAGCTGAAACACAAAAAAGAACACCAGAACACCAGTGATGATTTGTTTTTTCATCGGATATTTGCTTAGTAGGTTAGTGTTGCGCTATTGGCTTACAAATCCGGCAAGCGCATAAACCAAAGCCGCCTGCCAGTTAATAGCAATTTCATTGGTGCGGTAATCATCCTGAATGTCGTTCCAACCTGTTGCAGAATGTCCGCCGCCAACAATATAGCCTGGCCATGGCTCAGTTTCATTATCCGATCCCGATCTCCGGTCATGTGGATTCATAGCCGGATTAATTCCCAGTCCGGTAACATACGAGCGATTGTAATAGTTACGCCCAAAAATATGAGCAATGGCATCCAGCGAAGTTTGCGTATAAACTTTCTTGGGCGATAATTTATGTGCCACCTGCAAGTTTAAAACCTGGCGGGCTATGGTTCCGTTACAACCCCAATAATATCGGCTTAATGGTCGTCCGTAAACGTCGGAAGCAGCTTTAAAGGCAATCAGGTTTGCAACATCAATAATATTTTCGCGGATTTTTTTCAGGATTTCAGGATTCTTTCCTGATTTTGAAGAAAGTACATATTCAAACATTCCCAGATTCGACACGTCGCCCCAATCCCAATCTTCATCAATCTTGAAGTTTTCAGTGGTAGCCCGTCTTTCAAAATCTTTTAAATATTCAGCATTACCGGTGGTTTCCCACATTTCGGCAGCAGCCCACAGCCGATCGTCTTTATCTTCGGTTTGATAACCACCAGTCTGAAATTCACCCTGAACAAACCCTTTGTCATTCGGATTTTCTTTCAGGAACTGATAACTCAATTGCGCAGAAGAAAGGCATTTTTGTGAATAGGCTTTGTCGTAGGGTTCGAAATAGCGGGCGGCCTGAGCCATCATGGCTACAAAATCGGCCACGGCTGCCGAACTCCAATCGGTGAAATATCTTTTTTCTTTATCTTCTTCAGGTTTGCAGAATGGCTCGAAATTCTTCCGGGTTAGTTTGTGCGAAACCTTTCCGGAACCATCGGTATATTGCATGGTCAGCAACCAGTCGGTCTCCCATTTCAGTTCTTTCAGGTAATCCGGAAGTCCGGGGGCGGTTTCAGGCAAATCAAGTGAAAATTTCTTCAGGTTATTCTGGAATTGATCCCATGCCATAAACATCATCCCCACGGTTACGCCGGCATTTACAACATATTTGCCATAGTCGCCTGCATCGTGCCAACCGCCTGTTCCATTGCGGCGTTGGTCTGGTTTTCCCTGAAAATCTTCGTATCCATCGTCCATATGGCAGGGAGCATGCGAGTATAAATGCCCGTTGTGCGTTCCTTCAACGGCAGTGCCGCAACGCCAAAGATAGAAACCTCTCATACTGGTGTAAAAAGCCTGATTATACACTTTGGGCGATATTTCGAATACCACTGATTTGCCACCTTCCGGAGTTTCAAGGAAATATTTCCCGCTTTTCGAGAACGAAGAGAAATCGGCCAGACCAACGTTTTGGTTCACATCTTTCTGAAAAACGGGGGTTGAAACCGTTCCCCGAAAAACAATCGCCTGATTGTCGGCTTGTTTGATTACAAACGATTTGGGTTCTCCAACGATGGACGCTTTTTTAGCTGACTGGGGCAAAAATCCAAGAGAATTTAAGTGAATGCTTTGAGCCCAAATAGAATTGGAGCACAGAACTAACAAAGCAAGAATGGTCGATGCAATTGTTCTCATATTTCAGGGTTTAGTTTAGTGTTATTGTAGATGGTACAATATATAGCAAAACTAATACAAATGAATTAATTTTGAACAGATTGTCCACGAAAGAATTTAAACCAATTCGACGGTTACTTTTTTGAAGAAGCGTGTTTCTAGCAGCCGAACAATTCGCTTGACCACAAATTTGCGAATTTCGAGCTCAACCGGTTGGTCTGGGTCCTGATGTGCCCAGTTGATGCGGGTTCCAACGATAATATTGATAATGTCGTGCTGAATTAAAAGCTTAACCACTTCTTCCGGAGGACTGTCGCCAAGCCGCATTTCGCTGTTATAATTCTCCAGAATTTCCTCAACTCTTCCCAAGGTCAGTATTCCTTCAGTTACGATTTCAAAACCTTCCATTTTGGCGGCGGGAGGCATCGATTTTTCGGAGAACCGGTGCTGAATACTGATGTCAATATTTAATTCGCGCGCAATAATTTCGGCAGTCGTTCCTCCGCATATGATTTTCTTTCCGGGAAATTCCTTGATTTGCCGCACAAAGTCGGCATCTTTAATTTTATAAAATGGCGGACCAGTGATCAGCATAAATTCGCGGGGTTGCCTGAAATAAATAACTCCGCAGCTAGCGTCATCGCGTATTTCAAACGAATCGTTCATCGATGCCTGATTCAGTATTTTTCGGGCAAGTTTGGTAGCCGATATTTCATAGTCGCGGGTAATCTGATTTTCAGCAAATCGGGCAATATCATCCAATCCCCAACCGGTCGGAAATCTGGAACTTCCCAATCCTGATTGGTTGATTCCATCGGTCATGAAGATAATCCGGTCTTCGAGCATGGGCGTAAATTCCCTGATCCGCAATATTTTTCCGGCATTCTCTTCGCCCCTGATCGGAATCTGGATTTCCTTCGGATTAAAGAGTTGTCCTTTCCGGAATAGGATGGAACGCGGATTGTCGTAATTGATAATCCGGACATCCCCGGCATCTTCAATTTCGATGATGGTAAAAGTGGCATAGCTTTCTTTGCCGTCGAGGCTTTTGGGCAAAGCGCGCATAAAAATGTTGGCGGCAACTTCGGGTTTGGTATGGAAGGATGCATAATTCAAAGCCATTGAGGCCGTTAAAGTTGCCAAGACATTGGCTTTCACTCCGTGACCAATTCCATCCGAAAGCACCAGGATACTCCGTCCTTCAGCCCTGATCTGCTTCGAATGAAAAACATCACCGCACACGATCTGTCCGTGACGTTTAAGTTGCTGTACATCTACTTCTATGTGATAATCGGCCATTTTAATGAGTTTCAAATTCCAAATTTCAGGTTCCAGATTTTAACGATGCTTTCGTTGTGATTTATCCTCATTCCCAGTATTTTGTGACTGAACACTGTGACTGAACACTTTTCGTAAATGGTAAATCATCACTTTGTTTATCAATCCATCAGTAATTCAGTATTACTCCTCGTCTTCGCCGTATTTGTACGATTCGATAATCGAATTCAGAAGTTCTTCAGTCATCGAAGCGTTGTCACCAAGCAGAAACGCAATTTTCTGCACCGTCTCCAGATTATGACGGTTTACACGCTGCGCGCGGCTAATAATCTCTTCGCGAACCAGCGACGGAGCCGACATATCGCGAAGCAAAGCGCCGACCACGCGGTGCTTGTAAATGGTGATTACCGACACATGCAACAATTTATTCTGGATCCGCAAGTCTCGCTCAATCGAATTTTCTCCTGAAGTCATGGTGGTTGCGAACATTTTAAAAATCACATCGGGAACCAGCTCTTTCAGGTCGGCGCCATGCAACCCGGGAATAGTTTCCTGAAGTTCTTCGATTTCGGGTCCCAAAAGCTTGGCAAAAGCTTCGTTCGAATCAATTACTTTAAATTCGCTGTCAACAATCACAAGCCCGGCCCTGATCTTGTGCATCATGGCCGAAGCAATTACGGTTGCTTCACGCGCCTTTTCGAGTTTTCGTTCGGCTTTTTTTCGTTCGGTGATATCGAAAATTGAACCTACAATTCCGGTCACTTCTCCCTGATTATCGCGGATTACAGCCTTATTGAAAACCACATCGTGCAAAACTCCTGAAGCATCTCGAAATTTAGCTTCGTAAATCTGATCGCCGGGGCTGTCCAATAATTCCTGATCGCGTTTGGCATAGATTTCAGCAATTTCGAAAGGTTGAATATCGAAAACAGTTTTCCCGATAATCTGCGATTTTGGCAGGCCAAGCAATTTTTCCTGGGCCATGTTGCAGGCTTTGTAAATGCCTTTCAGGTCGCGGTAAAAAATCGGGATGGGCAACGCATCAATAATTTTCTGATGCAATTCAGGATCATCAATAAACTCCTGATTGAAAGTATTTTCTTCGTAAATCATGGTGTGTGAATTTCGAACTTAAATTACGAAACATTTAGGAATATTTGTATTCGGATTCCATCTCTTTTTGAAAGATAGAATCCATTGATAACGCTTAGCTATAACCAATCTAAATAAGGCATGATCGCCAGTCTGATCGTCAGTTTTTAGTTATTTTTTCTGAAATTTGCCGCAAACCCCTTTAACATTTTAAATGAAGCTAAAAGAGATCGCCGCTGTATTAAATGCAACGACATCGTGTGGTGCTGATAAGCTGGAGGAAGAAGTGGAGATGGGCTATAGCTCCGACCTGATGAGTGACGTACTGACACTGGATACCGACAACCTAATCCTGATAACCGGATTAGTTAACCTTCAGGCCATACGCACAGCCGAAATGGCTGATATTCGCGCCATTGTTTTTGTGCGCAACAAACGAGCAACGGAACAAATGATTGAACTGGCCCTCGAAAACGGGATGTGCATTCTCGAATCGCCTTATTCGCTGTTCAAATCGAGTGGACTTTTGTTTCAGGCCGGATTAAAACCGATTTATTAACGATTCAAATTACAACTTTAAACTTGAAACCCGGAGCTTGAAACTATTATTTTCCATACAGGGGGGCGATTTTACCCACGCCGGACATCCTTCGAGTGAGGTGAAAAAGGTACTTAAGCAATTGGATATCGACGGAAAGACGATCAAAAACATTGTGATTGCTCTGTACGAAGCCGAAGTAAATGTGGTGGCTCATGCCTGGAAAGGAACTGTTTCGGTTGAGATTGACGAAAATAAAATTACCATTTGGGTTGAGGACGAAGGCCCCGGAATTGCCGATATTGATTTGGCCATGCAGGCAGGGTATTCCACGGCGAGTACAAAAGTTCGTGCAATGGGCTTCGGCGCCGGAATGGGCTTGCCCAATATGAAAAAGAATGCCGATGAATTGCTGATTGAAAGTGAAGTAGATAAAGGAACTAAAGTAAAAATGGTTAACTATTTCTAATGAACGAAGGATCGTCAAAATATCATGCCTTAGATGCCTCAAGATGCATTGGCTGCACGCATTGCATGAAGTCGTGTCCGACTGAAGCGATTCGGGTAGTAAACGGCTTGGCGGTAATCGACCACGAACGATGCGTTTATTGCGGGCAATGTCACCGCGCCTGTCCAACGCACGCTTTTTATGTGGTGCAGGACGATCTGGCCATGATCCGTTCATTCAAATACCGGGTTATTTTGTTCCCATCCATCATGATCGGTCAGTTTCCTGAAAAATACAGTGAAGATCAGATTTACGACGGACTGAAGAAAGTTGGCTTTACCCATGTTTACGAGGTTGAGCAGCCTATGCAGGTACTGATTGATTCAATTAATGAAGTTCTTACTGACAAAGAAACTCCGAAGCCTGCCATCTCTATTTATTGTCCGGCGATTGTACGACTTATTCAGGGGCGGTATCCATCGCTGACCGAAAACCTGATTCTCCGGAAAGCGCCTCATAATCTGGCGGCTCATTTTGCCATCGAACAATTGATGCTCGAAGGCGCACTGCGCGAAGAAATTGGCCTTTTTTATGCTACACCCTGTATTGCAAAAATTGCCGCAGTAAAAAGTCCCGTTGGCGAGAGTGAATCGATTGTGGATGGTATCGTTAACATGAATCAGTTGTATAACGAGGTGATGAAGGTTATTTCGGAAGGCGAAGCTGAAGACAATTCGGTTCAGCGCCAGAACCTTTCTGCTGAAGGTATCACCTGGAGTCTTACACGTGGCGAATCGTGCCATTTTGGATCAAGAAGCATTGCGATTGATGGCATTCACAATGCAGTGCGCTTTCTGGAACGGCTCGAAAATGATCAGGTTAAGGGTATCGATTTTATAGAGATGCGTGCCTGCGACCAAAGTTGTGCCGGTGGAATTTTGCTCACCGGAAACAGGTTTATGACCGTAGAAAGGCTAGAGCGGCGCGCCAAACGTTATCCGGCAGCCAAAGATATACCTCAGGACACTATTCGGGCCAACACTGAAGAGTTAAAACAAAAACTGATACTTGACCCCATTGTACCCAAACCACACTTTGCATTTGGTAAAGAACGGGTTAAGGCGATGGAGAAAATGAACAAGGCACAGCGCATTGTGTGTTTTTTGCCGGGAATCGATTGCGGAGCCTGCGGAGCGCCCAATTGCCATGCGCTTGCCGAAGATATGGTGAACAACAAGGCAAAAATGTCGGATTGTACCTTTCTGCAACAGATGTGGGTTGGTGAAGACAAAATTAATGCCCGAAAAGCGTTCCTCAACATACAGAAAAAATGGGGAACTGATAGATTTAAAGCTGATTGTAACAAAAGAGGACGACGAAATGAAGGTTTCTGAAATAGTTGAAAAATTAGGACTGACCGTTTATTCAGGTCAAAAGGGTTTGGATCGTGAAATTACTGGCGGTTATGTTTCTGATCTGCTAAGCGATGTAATGGGAAATGCCCGCGAAGGTGAAGTCTGGATTACCCTTCAGGTTCATCAAAATGTAATGGCAATTGCTTCGCTAAAAGATTTGGCAGCAGTTATTTTAGTCAATAATCTTCCTCCGCAGGAAAATACGGTTCGTCATTCGAACGACGAAAATATTCCGGTTTTGGGAACCAGTCTGTCCACATTCGAGATCGCCGGGAAGTTGTATCAACTTTATAATCAATGACAATGAGAACATTCAGGGCCGATCTTCATATCCACACATTACTATCTCCATGTGGCGATCTGGAAATGAGTCCTGCAAACATTGTCTCGCTGGCCTGCCAAAGAGGGCTTGATATTATCGGAATTACCGATCACAACTCGACTAAACAATGTGAATTAGTTTGGAAGCTGGCGCAAAAAACACAGTTGACCGTATTCCCTGGGTGCGAAATGACTTCTCGCGAAGAGGTTCACTGTCTGGGTTTGTTCGAAGATTTTGATGCACTGCGTACCTTTCAGGATTATCTGGATCAGCATCTGACGATCATTCCCCATAATTCGGCACTTTTTGGTTATCAGGTGGTAATTGACGAGGACGAAAATATCCTGGAAGAGCTGGAGAACTATCTGGGCGCATCATTGGACGTAAGTATTGAAGAAATTGAACAGAAAGTACACGAGTTGTCCGGTATTTTTATCCCGGCACACATCGATCGACCCCGGAACAGCCTGTTCAGTCAATTGGGATTTTTCCCTCCTGAATTAAAGGTTGATGCACTTCAGATTTCGAAACTTGCTGACGAAATGGACGTGCGGGAGAAGTATAGAATCAATCCCGACATTACCATTGTGAAGTTTTCGGATACCCATTTTCCCGCTGATTTGGGGAAAACATATACTTTATTTAAAGTGGAGAACCCGTCGTTCAATGAAATCCGGATGGCGTTGGCTAGGGAAGATGGAAGAGGTGTGAAAATTCCATAATATTGGTCAGAATTGAGTTTTTCTAATCAGTAATTCAGTCCTTCAGTAATTAAATCACAGACAAATGAAAGACCTTTCCCTCCATATTCTCGATATTGTCCAGAACTCGATTCGGGCAAAAGCCAAATTGATTGGAATTGAAATTACCGAACTCCCCAAAGAAAATCACCTAATTATTACCATTACCGACGATGGTACCGGCATGAGTCCGGAACAATTAAAGTCAGCCATCGATCCATTTTATACCTCTCGCACTACGCGCAAAGTTGGACTCGGCTTATCGCTTTTCAAGCAAAACGCCGAAATGACAGGAGGAACATTCAGCCTTGAATCTGAATTGGGAAAAGGCACAAAAGTCACGGCTACATTTGGCTTGAATCACCTCGACCGGCCTGTGATGGGCGATTTGGTGGGGACGCTGCTTCTTTTGATATGCTCTTCCGAAGCAATCGACTATGTCTTTAAACATCAAACTCCGTCTGGCGAATTTGTCTTATACACTCGCGAAATAAAGCAAACACTTGAAAATGTGCCGCTTAATCATCCGGAAGTTCGCTCGTTCCTGAAAGAAATGCTTCATGAAAATTTAGAACAAATCCAAATTAGTGAATGATGATAAATCTTAGATATTTATTACTTTAATGTGCTGATATTTAAAGAATAGTGATTGAAGTTTTATTGAACTCATAAATCCTCCAAACTATGAACAGAATAAAATCTCTTGCTGACTTAAAGAAGCTACAATCTGAGGTCCAATCGAAAATTAAATTAAGAGAAAACAGCAACAATCCTGAAAATTTGATTCAGATCAAGGTTTCAATGGCTACCTGTGGCATCGCTTCCGGAGCAAGAGATACCATGAATTACCTGATTGAAGAACTCGATCATCAGGGAATTGATGCCATCGTCACCCAAACCGGATGTATGGGTTATTGTTACGCCGAACCGACCATTGAACTTACCATTCCGGGGCAGAAGCCAGTTGTTTACGGCTATGTGAACAAAACCAAAGCGCTGGAAATCATTGAAAAGCACATCAAGCTCAACGAAATGGTTGACGGAATTATTCCGGTAGCCTATTCAACAATCGACAACCAATAAACGGACAAACATGGCCGAATACAATATGCATATCCTTGTGTGCGGTGGTACCGGATGCAAGGCTTCGCAAAGCGAACTGATCAAAACAAATTTCCAAAGCCGGTTGACTGAATACGGGTTGACCGATGAGATTCAGGTAATTTTAACCGGATGCTTCGGCTTTTGCGAAAAGGGACCAATCGTTAAAATTTTGCCCGACAACACTTTCTATACGCAGGTTACTCCTGAAGACGTAGCTGAAATTGTGGATGAACATGTTATTAAAGGTCGCAAAGTTGAGCGCTTGCTTTATAAAGATCCGGAAACCAAAGAAATTATTGGCGACTCGAAGGGAATGGATTTTTACAAAAAGCAAATTCGTATAGCTCTTCGCAACTGCGGGTTCATCAATCCTGAAAATATTGAAGAATATATTGGCCGCGATGGTTATGCTGCGCTTGGAACCTGCCTTTCAGAAAAAACTCCGGAAGAGGTAATCAAAATAGTGAAAGATTCCGGACTGCGTGGGCGCGGCGGCGGTGGTTTTCCTACAGGACTGAAATGGGAGATAACCAGTAAATCGGTTAGCGACCAGAAATACGTGGTTTGTAACGCAGACGAAGGTGATCCGGGCGCGTTCATGGATCGTTCCATTTTGGAAGGCGACCCACATTCGGTGCTCGAAGCCATGGCTATTTGCGGATACTGCATTGGCGCCGATAAAGGTTTGGTATATATCCGTGCTGAATACCCACTAGCTATCGAACGCCTGAAATTTGCGATCAATCAGGCACGCGAGTATGGTTTGCTGGGCGACGATATCTTGGGAACCGGAATTAATTTCAATGTCGAAATCCGCTATGGAGCAGGCGCTTTTGTGTGCGGCGAAGAAACGGCGCTGATTCATTCGATGGAAGGCCTGCGCGGCGAACCCGGTGTAAAGCCACCATTCCCGGCCGAAAAAGGTTACAATGGCAAGCCTACCAATGTGAACAATGTGGAAACTTTCGCCAATATTCCGGTCATCATCAATAAAGGAGCGGCATGGTTTGCATCTATCGGGACTGAAAAATCAAAAGGGACCAAAGTTTTTGCGCTGGCCGGAAAAATCAACAATGTTGGACTGATCGAGGTTCCGATGGGAATTACACTTCGCGAAATTATATACGATATTGGCGGCGGAATCAAAGACGGACGCGAATTTAAAGCGGTTCAAACCGGTGGCCCTTCAGGAGGCTGTTTGACCAAATCGTTTCTGGATACGCCAATCGATTACGACAATCTGGTGGCAGCTGGTTCGATGATGGGTTCGGGCGGAATGATTGTGCTCGACGATTCAGATTGTATGGTAGCCATCGCCAAATTTTACCTCGAATTTACCCTCGACGAATCGTGTGGAAAGTGTACGCCTTGCCGTATCGGCAATAAACGCCTTCATGAGATTCTGGAAAAAATAACCGAGGGCAACGGGGAGCTGGAAGATTTAAGCCGTTTGCGAATGTTGAGTACGGTTATTAAAGACACTTCGCTTTGTGGCTTGGGACAAACTTCACCAAACCCGGTGCTTTCCACACTCGATAATTTCAATGAGGAATATCTGGCTCATGTTACCAGCCACAAGTGTGTTGCTGGTCAGTGTAAAGCCATGATGCATTATTCGATTGACGGCGACCGTTGTACCGGTTGCACGCTTTGTTTCAGGAATTGCCCGGTTGGCGCTATTTCCGGAGAAAGACGTTCGCCGCATTACATCGATCAGTCGATCTGCATTAAGTGTGGAGTGTGTTTCGAGAAATGTAAGTTCGACGCTGTATTAATCGCCTAAAATTACCGTTATGGAAATGATAAACCTTACAATAGATCATAAACCGGTGGTTGTCCGCAAAGGAACTACTGTGCTGAAAGCCGCGTCAAGCATCGGAATTGATATTCCAACGCTGTGCTATATGAAGTTGGACGACATGAACATTGAAAATAAACCCGGAGGTTGCCGTGTTTGTGTGGTCGAGGTTAAAGGGCGGCGTAATCTGGCTCCGGCCTGCTGTACCGAGGCTGCCGAAGGAATGGAAATTAATACGCATTCGATTCGGGTGGTGAATGCACGACGCACGGTGGTTGAACTGATTTTATCAGACCATCCGGCTGATTGCCTGATTTGTGCCAAATCGGGAAACTGCGATTTGCAGAACATGGCCAATCACCTCGGAATCCGCAAAATTCATTACCAGGGAGCGCAGTCGGTCTACCGGGAAGACACATCGCCCGCGATTATCCGCGAAATCAATAAATGCATTATGTGCCGCCGCTGCGAAACCATGTGCAACGATGTGCAAACTGTCGGTGTTCTTTCGGCTGTCAATCGCGGATTCCAAGCCGTGGTCGCTCCGGCCTTTGAGATGAACCTCGACCATTCAGTTTGTACTTACTGTGGTCAATGTGTGGCTGTTTGCCCAACAGGAGCTCTTACCGAAGCCGATGAAACCGGCGCCGTAATCCGTGCACTTTCCGATCCGACAAAAACGGTAATTGTGCAGACAGCTCCGGCGGTTCGTGCTGCTTTGGGCGAAGAATTCGGAATGCCTGCCGGAACCTTGGTAACTGGCAAAATGGTTGCTGCTTTGCGGCGCTTGGGATTCGATTACGTTTTCGATACTGATTTTGCTGCCGACCTTACCATTCTGGAAGAAGGAACCGAATTGCTCAACCGGTTGTCGGCATTTATGGAAGGCGACCCGAACGTGAAGCTACCTATTTTGACTTCTTGCTGTCCGGCGTGGGTGAAGTTTTTCGAGCACCAGTTTCCTGAAATGAAAGACATTCCGTCATCAGCGCGCTCGCCACAACAGATGTTTGGTTCGATTGCCAAAACGTATTTTGCCGAAAAGATTGGAGTCAAACGCGAGAACCTGGTTGTTGTTTCCATCATGCCTTGTCTGGCCAAAAAATACGAAAGCAGCCGCCCCGAGTTTTCTGTGAATGGTAATCCGGATGTTGATTTTGCCTTGAGTACCCGCGAACTGGCTCATTTGATCAACTTGGGGAACGTCGACTTTAACTCGTTACCCAATGAAGATTTTGATGCGCCTATGGGCGAATCGACTGGAGCCGGAGTTATTTTCGGTACAACAGGGGGTGTGATCGAAGCCGCAGTGCGCACGGCCTATGAAGTATTTACCGGCAAACCATTGCCACGTGTCGATTTTGAGGAATTACGCGGAATGGAAGGGCTTCGCAAAGCAACCATCGATTTCAACGGAACACCAATTAACATCGGCATTGCGCACGGATTGGGCAATGCCCGCAAGTTGCTCGAAGATATTCAGGCCGGAAACAGCGAGTTTCATGCCATTGAAATCATGTCGTGCCCAGGCGGATGCATTGGTGGTGGCGGCCAGCCGTATCATCATGGCGACGCAGAAATCATCAAAAAACGCCAGCGTGCCATTTATTCTGAAGACAGGAACAAGGCCATCCGTAAATCGCACGAGAACCCTTATATCACGAAGCTTTACGAAGAATTTTTGGGTGCTCCGATGAGCGAAAAGGCGCATCACCTGCTGCATACCAAATATTTTGACCGTAGCTAAAATTGGTCATTAATTGTCATTAAGTCATTAATTTGTCATTCATTGTTATACCGCTGGAAATGAAGCTAGAGGATTTACAGGTTTATCAAATATCTATGAAACTTGCTGATGAGGTTCATGATTTGGTAATGGAATGGGATAATTTTCATAAGTTTTCTACCGGAACGCAGTTGGTAAACGCTGCAGATTCAGTTTCTGCCAATATTAGTGAAGGTTACGGTCGTTTCCATTTTAAAGATCACAAGAATTTTCTGTACTTTTCAAGAGGATCACTTTCTGAAACCAAAACATGGCTGACAAAAGCTGTGAACAGAAAACTCATATCTGAAGAAAAATTCTCTGATCTGATAAATCGTTACAATTCCCTAGGAATTAAATTAAACAATTACATTAATTCTATCGGAAACGCTGGTGCCTCCAATGACCATGAATGACTATAGAATGACAACTAGATGACTATTAATGACATGAAATATTAACATCGAAATTCTAACAATATGCCAAAAATAAAACTTTCAGAAAAAGCCATCGGACTGATTAAGGAGGTCTGTTCAGGTTTCGGGAACGAGGGAAGCGAGCTGATTAATGTTTTGCACCAGGTGCAGGGCAAATTGGGTTATTTGCCAGCCGAGGTTCAGGAAGTCATTGCCAAAGAACTGAATATTTCAGTGGCAAAAGTTTATGGGGTAGTCACTTTCTACTCTTTTTTCACGATGATTCCGATGGGCGAGCATCCGATTTCCATTTGCATGGGAACCGCTTGTTACGTTCGCGGTGCGGAGCAGGTTTTGGCTGAATTTAAACGACAATTAAGTATTGAAGTAGGTCAAAGTACAGCCGACAATAAATTTTCGCTCAACTGTTTGCGCTGTGTGGGTGCCTGCGGATTAGCTCCGGTTGTGATGGTTGGCGAAAAAGTATATGGCCGTGTGTCGCCTCAAATGGTGAAAAACATTATTTCCGAATATAAAGAGGGTTGTGCCTCTGAGGCAAAATCAGCGTAATATCCTATTTGGTTTAAAGTGAGCGGGTGACTTCAAGTTACCCGCTCACTTTTTTACAGCACCTCAAGCAAAAATATTTATCTTTAGGCAAACACTTAACCCATATCCGATGAATCGCATTCTTCTTGTATTTCTACTTGTTGTTACTGCTTTTATCACTTCAGCCCAAATCACCTACAAAACCGAACCCAATATATCATACCGCACCGGCGAAAATCTGGATGCTTATATGAAAGAACGGTGCAAACTAGATGTTTATGTTCCTGAAAATGTGGATAGTTTTACAACAGTTGTTTGGTTTCATGGAGGTGGTTTAACTGCCGGAGAGAAATCAATTCCGGAGCGATTAAAGAATAAAAAACTAGGAGTGGTGGCCGTTAATTACCGGTTGAACCCAAAAGTGAAAAGTCCGGCATACATCGATGACGCCGCGGCGGCTGTGGCCTGGGTGTTTAAAAATATCAGCAAATACGGTGGCAATCCAAAAAAGATTGTGGTTTCAGGCCATTCGGCAGGTGGCTACCTCACTTGCATGATCGGCCTCGATATGCATTACCTGGCGGCTTACGGAATCGATGCCAATGCTATCCAAAAACTGGTTCCGTTCAGCGGACAAATGATTACCCATTTCGAGATCCGCAAAGAACGTGGCATAAAAGATACAACACCTGTTGTTGATGAATTTGCACCACTTTTTCATGTTCGCGCTGATGCACCGCCATTATTTTTGATCACTGGCGATCGTGAACTGGAAATGTTGGGCCGCTACGAAGAGAATGCCTACATGTGCCGCATGATGAAACTTTCGGGACACAAACAAACAGCACTTTATGAATTGGATGGCTACGACCATGGAGGAATGGCTGAACCTGCATTCGATTTATTACTGAAAATACTAAGAAAATAGCTTTTTAAGCGACTTCAAATTGCTTTTGTTGAGTCGCTGAAATCCTGATCTTCCAACGCTTCAATTTTTCTTCTGATGGCTTCAGGAATAGCCAGTTTGGTATTTTTGTTGAAATCGTAAAACACAATAATATCGTGCGCCTCAGCCGAGACTTCATGTTTGTCGTTATAAACTATGTGCAGAATCCGGAAACTGGTATTCTTAATGGAATCGACTCTGGAATAAACGGTTACCTGCCCCGGATAAAACAGCGGTTTGCGAAACTGGCAATTGGTTGATGCCAGAATTGGTCCGATTTTCTTCTCCGTTTGTAATTGCATCAAATCAACAAATTCGAGGTAATTTACCCGGGCTGCCTGGACGTATTTCATGATGGCCAGGTTGTTCACATGACCAAAAAGATCAATTTCACTCCAGTCGATTCGAAGTTCGAGTTTTACAGAAGAATCATTCATTTCCATTCATTTTGAAGGCAAAAATACTCAATTCAAGATTTTTAAGTCCTTTGAAGCCGATTAATAGTGAGCAATTTTCACTGTTTCTATATTCCGTAGTTTAAATATGTCGCATAACACCTAAAAGTGGTGGTATTCTGGCTAATAACCATAGTTTATCTCTTCCATCTTCCCTAAATTTATAGGGGTCGATCTGCTTCCTGAATCTTCTTTCCGTTTCGGAAAATATACTGAAGAATAAAATGATCCGGCTGTTTATCAGCATTTCTGAATATTGCCAATCGTTTGTTTCCTGACATTCAAAATCTATTTTTCCTGATGGCATCGAAGTGTTTTCGTTGGAGTTTCAGGAGAATTAAAGATACCCATCAACTAACAAAAAGATCTCTTATGAACCCCGTTTCCGAATTAATTAAAAATCTGGCCGACCAGTATGGTCGTGAGCGGTGTAATCTGCTACCGATACTTCAGGGAGTTGTTGAGCAGGAAAAATACCTGTCGGAATTTTCGATGATCGAAATTGCCCGCGAACTGGATTTACCTGCTGCAGAAGTTTATGGCACGGCTACTTTTTATTCCTTTCTGGAACACAAAAAAATGGGTAAACACATTATTCGCGTTTGCAAAACCATTACCTGTTCGATGAAAGGAAAGAATCAGATTCTGTTGACCATTGAGGATATGTTGAAAATCACGTTGGGCGAAACCACTCCGGACGGGAATTTCTCCCTGCTTCAGACCAACTGCCTCGGGTTTTGCCACAAAGCTCCGGCAATGTTGATTAACAGCGAAATTTACACGGAATTAACTCCTGAAAAAGTCCGTGAGGTTTTGAGTTCTTACATGAAGAAGAAAGGAGCTCCGTATGACAACTAGTTATCAGTTGAAGCGCGTCGATTTCATTTTTAAGAATGAAAACGATTGGGAAGAAGTGCTGCAGAAAAGCATTAGCCATACCCCTCAGGAATTGATTAACGAATTGATCAGCTCGGAATTGAAGGGGCGTGGGGGAGCCGGATTTCCTACGGGTTTGAAATGGAAACTTTCGTCGGAAGCGGTTGACGACACCAAATATGTGATTTGCAATGCCGATGAGGGAGAACCCGGAACTTTCAAAGATCGAGAGATACTGTCGCAGGTTCCTTACAAGGTCCTTACCGGGATGGCTGTTTGCGGCCATGTGATAGGTGCCAAAGTAGGCTACATATACCTGCGTGGCGAATATTTTTTCCTTCAGCCGGAACTGAACAAAGCGATAAGTGAGTTTGCCTATTATTGTAAAGAAATCAACCTCGATTTTACGATCAAGATATTTATGGGCAGTGGAGCGTATATCTGCGGTGAGGAAACGGCCCTTTTTGAATCGATGGAAGGCAAACGTGGCGAACCGCGAAATAAACCGCCATATCCTTCGTCTTATGGATACATGGGCAAGCCAACCGTGATCAATAATGTAGAAACGCTAGCACATACATTCACCATTTTCAAATACGGTGCAAAACGTTTTTACGATCTGGGTGTTCAGTATTCTCGCGGATCGAAGTTGTTTTCGGTTTCAGGAGATACGCCTAAACCCGGAATTTATGAGCTGGAACTGGGAATGAGCCTGGCCGATTTTGTCGATGAATTTGGCGATGGCGATACTAAAGCCGTACAGGTTGGCGGCGCTTCAGGTTTTTTGGTTCCACGGAAACGATTTGGCGAAACTGCTATCGGTTTTCAGGGAAAATTGACTGGTATCTCGCTGCCAACCGGTGGTTCCATGATGCTTTTTAATAGTTCGCGATCCATGTTCAATGTACTCGACAATTACCTGGAATTTTTCCGCGAAGAATCATGTGGGCAGTGTACTCCTTGCCGGGTCGGTTGCCAGCAATTGCTAAAAGGAATAAAAGCGGTGAAGCGTGGCGAAAAGAATGCGCACTATCTCGATAAATTGCTTCGACTGGCTGAGACCATGCAATACACTGCCAAATGCGGGTTAGGGCAATCGGTGGCAAATTCGTTTTCGTCGATTGTTGAAAATTTCAGGGAAGAAATGATTTACTAAGTCTGAAAAGCTATGAACAAAAATATCAAGATAACTATCAATGGTGTTCCGGTTGAAATCGAACCCGGAACCACAATTCTGGATGCTGCCCGCCAGACTGGAGTGATTATCCCGACGCTTTGTTACCATAAAGACCTTTGCGTGGCTGGGAATTGCCGTGTTTGTGTGACTGAAATCCTCGGACAAAAGCGTCTGACGGCTGCTTGTGCCACGCCGTGCGAAGAAGGCATGGAAATTTTGACTAATTCATTGAAAGTCAGAAATTCGCGGAAGCATATCATCGAGTTGCTTCTTTCGGAGCATAATGCCGACTGCACCCGATGCTATAAAAATGGTAATTGCGAGTTGCAGCATCTGGCTTCGGAATACAAAATTATGACTCAGGATTTTATTCGTCTGGCGCCCCTAAAGAAATATTCCATCGATATGTTTTCGCCGTCGATAGTGAAAGACGACAGCAAATGTGTGCGTTGCCAGCGGTGTGTGCGTACCTGTGTTGAATTGCAGGGCGTGAATGCGTTGACTGTAGCACACAAAGGCGACCAAATGAAGATTACCACGTTCTTCGAAAAACTAATGAGCGACGTGGTTTGCACCAACTGCGGGCAATGCATCAATCACTGTCCGACTGGAGCATTGGTTGAACGGAATTACATCGAGGAAGTGTGGGATGCCATAGCCGATAAAACCAAACATGTGGTTGTTCAAACAGCCCCAGCTGTGCGAATCGGGTTGGGCGAAGAACTGGGTTTTGAAGTTGGCACGCGTGTGACTGGCAAAATGGTTGCAGCCTTAAAACGATTGGGCTTCGATGCCGTGATGGATACCGATTTCACGGCCGATTTGACCATTATGGAAGAAGGAACCGAATTGCTTACCCGACTGAAGAAAGTGTTGGTCGATCACGATCCGGAGGTTAAACTACCGATGGCAACTTCCTGTTCACCCGGGTGGATAAAATATATTGAACACATGTTTCCCGATTACCTCGATCATTTGTCAACCTGCAAATCACCGCAGCAAATGTTTGGCGCACTAGCCAAAACTTACTACGCCAAGGCCCGGAATCTTGATCCTGAATCGATTGTGTCGGTATCGATTATGCCTTGCACGGCCAAGAAGTTTGAAGCTAACCGCCCCGAAATGCACGACAGCGGATATCGCGATGTGGATTATGTGTTGACCACACGCGAATTGGCTATCATGATTAAACAGGCTGGCATCGATTTTATAAAATTGGACGATATGCATTACGACCGGCTAATGGGAGAATCGACTGGTGCCGGTGTAATCTTTGGAGCCACTGGAGGTGTGATGGAAGCCGCCTTGCGCACTGCCTACGAATTGGTTACCGGTCGCGAGGTTCCTTTTGAAAACCTGAATATTACTCCGGTTCGAGGGATGGAAGGAGTAAAAGAAGCTTCAATAAAAATTGAAAATCCGATAAAAGAATGGGCATTTTTGGATGGTGTGGAGCTGAAATGTGCCGTTGCTCATGGTTTGGTGAATGCCGGGAAAGTGATGGATTCAATCCGATCAGGGAAAGCCGATTACCATTTCATCGAGTTTATGGCTTGCCCGGGCGGATGCTTGGGTGGCGGCGGTCAGCCAATTCCGACCAGTCCCGAAATTCGCCAGAAACGGGCAGAAGCCATTTATGCCGAAGATGCCGGGATGCCGCTTCGCAAATCACATCAAAATCCGGAAATTATCAAGATTTACAAGGATTTTCTCGATCATCCGCTCAGTGAAAAATCGCACCATCTTTTGCACACGCATTACACAGCACGCGAAAGATTTTAACAGAACGAGTCCGGTCTTCACCGGACTTTCTTATTTTTGGGGTATGCAATATCAAATTTCATTCAATAGCCCGCTTGGGTTCCTAATCCTGAAATCAGACGGTCAGTCTATGACTGCTGTTTCTTTTTCTGAAAACGACATTCAGGAGCAAAATCCGTGTGAAGTTTTGGAAATCTGTAAAGGACAATTAGATGCTTATTTCTCTGGAAAATCATTGACATTCGACTTGCCGCTTTCTCCTGAAGGAACTGAATTTCAGCAAAAAGTATGGGCCGAATTGTTGAAAATACCCTATGGCGAAACCATTACCTACATGGATATGGCGGTCCGTCTTGGCGATCCAAAATGTATTAGGGCCGCAGGTACAGCAAACGGTAAAAACCCGATTGCAATTATTATTCCCTGCCACCGGGTAATTGGAGCTGGAAATAAACTCACTGGTTACGCCGGTGGAATCTGGCGTAAAAAGATATTACTGGAGTTAGAAATGAAACACAATCCATCCAAACGAACACTTTTTTAAAAATGGATAATACTTTGATTTTTGAAGCCTGCGTTGAAACGCTGGAAGATGCTTTGGCCTCCGAAAAACGGGGCGCAAATCGCATCGAACTTTGTTCTGCACTCGATCAGGACGGATTAACACCTTCGCCCGAATTAACCGTGCAGTGTGTTCAGCATTTAACGATTCCGGTGATGGCTATGGTTCGTCCGCGTGGAGGTAATTTTGTTTATACCGAAGATGAAATTCAGCATATGGAAGCTGAAATAGAGTACTTCAAAGGATCGGGAGTTGCCGGCGTCGTTTTCGGATTGCTTACCGATGACGGTGCTGTTGATGTTGAAAATACCCGGCGATTGGCCAAGTTGGCGTCTCCGTTGGAAGTTACTTTTCACAAAGCCATCGACTACTCCAATGATATTCTGAAATCGTTTCAGGAATTGAATGCCATTGAAGGAATTACGCGTGTGCTGACTTCAGGAGGAATGGACACGGCATGGAATGGCCGCCATATTCTGAAGCAAATGCAGGATTTACCGGGCCGACAGATTAAAATCATTGCTGCCGGGAAAGTTCTACCGGAGAACCGCACTCAGATTGCTGAATTTACCGGAGCAACCGAGTTACACGGGAAACGGATCGTTTAATCACACCATTGCTTTTTGAAGATTTTGTTGGTTAAATCGTTTGATTTCAATGGCATTGCCATGGTTGAAATCTAAAGTTTTACACGATTTTTTAGCGATTTTGTCGTCAATGTTAATTTATTAAAACATTTTCGTTCTGAATTCGAAAAATATGACAAAACCTTGCTTTTGTTTTTCAGGAAATACTTAAAATTGCATCATCAAACTTTAAGTAAGTCATTCATTAATAGAAAATAATAGTATGAAAACAATTAAGAGAATTTCAGTTTTACTGCTCGCGTGCATGCTGACAAGTTTAAGTTGGGCTCAGGAAAAAACAACCGATAATAAAAGTTTATACAAAGCCTTCGAAATGTCGGTTAGCGAAGGATTAAATCTTCAGGCAACTGCAAAAGTTGGAATTAAACCGGTGTATGGCATTCTTAGTGTAGGAACTCAATTTTTGGCCGAAAACTACAAATGGGCTTTTGGTGCAGGCGTTGGAACTCACCTGATGAAAACAGAGGATCACTCAATGAATCTTGAATACATGATTTTTCATGTGAACGAAAACGAAATCTGGACAGATAATTATAACAACTTTCAGCAGATCAGATTGCTATATAGCAAACGTTTGGGCGAAAAGATCAGCATTTTTGGTGGCCCTAGTTTCAATTTGAACATTGCCGAAAACAAGGAAAGTTTCGGTCATACCTTTGAAAGCACTTTTGCGCCATACGATATCTATTCGCATGTTGGCGATAACCACACGGCCAAAGGGTGGATCGGATTTACCGTGGGTATCCGGTTCGATAAGAAATAATATTCAGATGGTTCGTTAGTTAATGTAAAGCTCCATAATCATTCAAAAATGTTTATGGGGCTTTTAGTATGGCATTGTTTGAGAATAGTATTTGTTTTGTTAATTTTGTTATTGTTTAATTAAAAACCATAAAAAAACTTTCATATGAGAAAATTAAGCATGAAAATTATAATCGTTTTATTGACAATTTCAATTTTCACCAATTGTGCTACAATCATTCATGGTTCAAGGCAAGATGTTTCTATCTCAAGTAATCCATCAAAGGCTATTGTTATTATTGATAATGTTGAAAAAGGAACAACTCCGGTGACCCTGAAGTTGTCACGAAAAGATCATCATACCATACAGATTAATCTCAACGGATATATGCCCTATGAGACAAAACTGACACGAAAGGTAGATGGTTGGTTGGCTGGTAATATTGTATTTGGCGGACTAATTGGCCTTGTTGTTGATGCATCAACTGGCGGAATGTACAAACTCACTCCCGATCAGATTCAGGCTGAACTTCGAAACGAAAGTGCCTCAGTTGTACAAGATCAAAATGGTATTTTTTTAACCGTAGTTATGCAACCCAAAAGTAATTGGGAAAAAGTTGGACAATTACAACAAGCAAACTAAATAGCTAAGATATATAACATTGAAAATGCCTGTCAGTTTTTTAACACTGACAGGCATTTCTGTTTTGTATGATGGCTGATCTTATTAAAGGTTCTCTCCATATGAAAATCCATCTCTCATAGGTTCCTTTATGTAGGCATCCAGTTCCGGATGATTGGTAACTTTCATGTTGGCTGCATCATATTCGATACGGGTATTGAATCTTTGAGCCAAAACTCCCGTGAGCGACATCTCTACCAATTTGGTGGCGTAATCGAAATTCGATCCACAAACCGTATTGTTTTTAATGGCTTCAACCCATTCTCGTTGTGGGTTTTCGTCGAATGTTCTTGGGATTGTCTGTGCAGGCGGATTTTTCAGAAATTCTTTCCACTCTTCATCTTTCATCAAAAGCCTTGGCTCATTGGGGCGCCCGCCAGTCATGAGGCATTGTTTATCGCCAACCATGATCATCCCGCTTCCGGGCAATTTCTCCATGTTCCATTCCGGCCGAATTTCAGGTTTCAGTTTTCCTTCGTACCAATGCATAGTGACAGGAGTCTTATTGCCGCGTGTCGGGAAATCCCAGCGAATAATGGCCTGATCGGAAACAAATCCGGTGTCGGGAACCGGCGATTTAAATTCGGCTTCCACTACGTTTGGCATGCCCAGATCGAGCGACCAGAATGGTGCATCCAGCGTGTGACAACACCAGTCGCCCAGTTCGCCATTGCCGAAATCGAACCATCCACGCCATGTTTTTGGGGCATATATTCCGTTGTATGGGCGATTAGCTGCAGGTCCTAACCACAAATTCCAATCGAAATACTCCGGAACGGGTTGTTCTGCCGGGGGAAAACTTTCTGGTTTATTGAAATATTTATTTGGGCCGAAATCAGGTCCATCAAACCATGCAATTACTTCGGTCACATTGCCCAATAATCCCGCTTCGTACCATTCTTTAATCAGGCGGATACCATTGGTAGCATGTCCCTGGTTAGCCATTTGAGTGATTACGTTGTAATGTTTGGCTGCTTTTTGAAGGGTGCGCAATTGCCAAATGTTGTGGGCCAGCGGTTTTTCGACGATAACATGTTTTCCCAATTGCATGGCGGCCATGGCTGCCGGAAAATGCGAATGGTCGGGAGTACACACCATCACGGCATCAATTTCTTTATGCATCTGGTCGAACATCACGCGGTAATCTTTGAAACGTTTGGCGTTAGGCATTACGCGAAATGCTTCAGCAGCACGTTTGTCGTCAACATCGCACAAGGCCACAATATTTTCGTTCCATTTGGGGTCTTTCTGATTAATCAGTTTGCTCCAATTGGCCATTCCTTGCCCGCCCACGCCAATAACTGCAATGTTCAAACGGTTCGATGGCGAACAACTCATCAGATTGGGGATAAAAAATGCACCGGCAGAAAGTACAGATGCCGATTTGAGAAAATCTCTTCTGGTAGATTTCATAGTTGGTTTAGGATTTAGGTTTATGAAGTCTAAAAGTAGAAAATATATCCAATGAATTTAATTTCAGGCTGAAAAAGTACCAGAACAGAACGGGTAATTATTTATTCTTTGTGAAGTGCTTCGAATCGCCCCACTCGCCATAGCCAATTTCACAACCAGCCAGGTCAATGCGGGCTTCCAGGCAATTTTTGCAGAGTTCCGCATCTTCGTCCAAACAAGGTTTGTCTTCGTACAATTGGTATTCTTTGCGGTATTTTATTGATGTCAGGTTGGGCATGATAATATTGGCTCCAATAGTCAGCGCTTTTTCGCGCCCTGCCGGGTCAATAGCTTGTAAAGCGGTTGCTGCGGCAATGTTTATGTCAGGCATCAGTAAACGTAAAGTGGCTACCATTTTCAGTGCGAGGTCGAAGCGCTCCTGTTTGGTTTTCAAGCTGCTCCTGAAATCGTAGAGCGGAGTATCTTCGTGCTCAATGTAAGGCCCCATTCCAACCATATCCACATCCATCTGTTTCAGGAACAAAAGGTCATTGGCAAAATCTTGGGTGGTTTGAAACGGCAGTCCGATCATTACGCCGGTTCCAACCTGATAGCCGGCGGTTTTTAAATCTTGTAAGGCCTGAAGGCGGCGATCGAAACTATGAAAATCGTTCTCCGGATGAATTTTCCGGTACAATTCAGGGTTCGAACTTTCGATCCGGAGCAAATACCGGTGGGCGCCGCTTTCTTTCCATTGACGGTAAGTTTCAATGCTTTGTTCTCCGCACGAAAGCGTAATTCCAAGTTCTCCGTTCGATAGCTGTTTGATTTTTCGGAGAAGCAAATCAACCCTATTTATAAATGCTGGCGATGATAATTCTCCGGATTGCAGGACGACAGATCCAAAGCGATTTTCCCATGCAAACCGGCAGGCTTCCAGAATTTCGTCGTCGGTGGCTTCGTAACGGATCACTTTATCGTTGCTTTTCCGGATTCCACAATACAGGCAATCTTTAGCGCAAATGTTGGAGAATTCAACCAGCCCACGGAAATAAACTTTATTGCCAACCGTTTGCAGTTTTACCGATTGAGCTCGCTGAAAGAGCTGCTGCCGCTCATTGCCATCAGCAGAAATCAAGGTTCCCAAATCGTCACGCGAAAAATTGGCCTGAAGTAATATGTCCTGAAAGTTCTTCATCAGTGCGAAGATACAAAATATTGGATTGAGCACAGAGCAAGGGGCATGGAGTCAGAGAAACTAACAAATCAATAAAAATCATTGATGTCCGGGGAAAAATCTGAGATTCTTCGCTTCGCTCAGAATGACAATTATTAACAAGAGTCTGGAGGAAGGCAGGGTAGGTTTGCGGCGAAGCCGCAAACCTACCCTGCCTTCCTCACACAACTCGTTGATTGTTATTTCGAACGAAGTGAGAAATCTTAACTTAATAGGCATTGCCAAGATTTTACCGGACAATAGTGAATAAAAATATTAAATAGCCTGATGCATTGTTAGAACAATCTAACTATATTTGTCGCATGGATAAACTCGTTGAGATAATTGCTAAACTATCGCTCGAAATAGGTCGGAAGGAAGAATCGGCCAAAGAACAGTTCAATTTCAACGAGTTGACACTTACCCAAATGAACTACCTGGAGACCATCAACAACCTTCATAATCCAAATCTTACAGAACTGGCAGCCGAGATGAATTTAACCAAGCCAACGGTTAAAGTGGCTATTGATAAGTTGATAGAAAAGGATTTTATTTACCGGGTGAAGTCGGATGATGATCGCCGTAGCGCCCATTTGCACCTTACAGTCAAAGGGAAGGTAATCAATCACATGCATGATTTTGCGCACAAGCAAATGGCCGAAATGATTGTCGGAAAATTGGATCAAACCGAAGTCAAACTGATGGAAATGTTGTTTGAAAAAGTTTTTCAGAAGCCTTAAAAATTTACCTATATAGTTAGAATCCTCTAATCAAATCCCCCAAGAATATGTCAATTGATTTAAAATCGGAGAAATTCCGCGGATTAAGCGAAGAAACAGTAAAAGAAAAAATAAAGAATGAAGGTTTTAATGAACTGCCTTCGTCGAAACCTAAAAATTTTCTGGCATTGGCCTGGGGAGTAGTTCAGGAACCTATGTTTTTACTTTTGGTTGCCTGTGGAACCTTGTATCTGATTCTGGGCGATGTTCAGGAAGGGTTGATGCTGCTTGGTTTCGTTTTTGTGATCATGGGCATCGAGTTTTATCAGGAGAAAAAAACTGAAAAAGCGCTGGATGCCTTGAAAGATTTGGCAAGTCCGCGTGCCTTGGTGATTCGCGAGGGTGTTGAAAAACGAATAGCTGGCCGCGATGTGGTGACTGATGATCTGGTCATTCTTCAGGAAGGCGACCGTGTTCCCGCCGATGCCACGGTACTTTACTCGGTGAACCTGATGGCTGACGAATCGCTACTCACGGGCGAATCGGTGTCGGTGCGTAAATCGGAATGGAACGGAACTGATCAGAATGTTCAACCTGGCGGAGATGATCTTCCTTTTGTGTATTCAGGATCGATGATTGTACAGGGAAATGGAATTGTAAAGGTGACAGCAACAGCTTCGAATACCGAAATTGGAAAAATCGGGAAAGCGCTTGATTCTGTGGTTGAAGAACCAACCAAATTAAAACGAGAAATGGCCGTGCTGGTTAAACGGCTGGCCATTATCGGGATTTTACTTTGTGCGGTAGTCATTCTGGTTTACACTTTAACCCGCGGCAATTTGCTGAATGGGTTTCTGGCCGGAATTACTTTGGCAATGGCCATGTTACCCGAAGAATTTCCGGTGGTATTGACAGTTTTTATGGCATTGGGCGCCTGGCGGATATCAAAGAAAAACGTACTGACGCGAAAGCCATCAGCAGTTGAGACACTTGGTTCTGCAACAGTTCTTTGCACCGATAAAACGGGCACGCTGACTCAGAATAAGATGACGGTTACCCAGTTATACAATGGGGCCGATTTCTTTAAAGTAAATAAGTGTACCAAATTTCCGGAAGAGTTTCATGAAATTATCGAATACGGTATTTTGTCGAGCCAAACCAATCCGTTCGATCCGATGGAACGCGCCATTACCAACATGGGCGATGTGTACCTGAAAAATACCGATCACATTCATATCGACTGGCAAATGGTGAAAGAATATCCGTTGTCGAAAGATTTACTGGCCATGTCGCGTGTTTTTTCCAACCATGATAAATTCAAGAAAACCATTGCTACCAAGGGCGCTCCCGAAGCTATTTTTGATTTATGCCATCTTTCGGATGACAAAAAAACGAAATATGGAGAAGCGGTTGCTGAACTGGCTTCGCAGGGATTGCGGGTACTTGGAGTTGCCCGGGCGATTGTCGAAAATGGCAGTCTTCCCCCAATTCAGCACGATTTTGATTTTGAATTTATTGGCTTGATTGCTTTGTCGGATCCAATTCGTGAGGCAGTTCCGGCGGCAGTAAGCGAATGTTATCAGGCTGGCATCCGCGTGATCATGATTACGGGCGACTATCCGGTAACCGCGATGAATATTGCACGGGAAATCGGATTGAAAAATCATGAGATTTCAATCAGCGGACCTGAACTTCAGGAGATAACCGAAGAGGAATTGGCTTTGCGGATAAAGGATGTGAATGTGTTTGCACGTGTGATTCCGGAGCAGAAACTGAAGATTGTGAATGCACTGAAGCGAAACGGTGAAATTGTGGCCATGACTGGCGACGGGGTGAATGATGCTCCTGCATTGAAGGCTGCCAATATTGGGATTGCCATGGGTGAAAAGGGAACCGATGTGGCTCGCGAAGCTTCGTCGCTGGTGCTGATGGATGATAATTTTGCTTCGATTGTGAACGCTGTAAAAATGGGTCGCCGCATTTTCGACAACCTGCAAAAAGCTTTGGGTTATATTTTTGCCATCCATGTTCCTATTGCCGGATTGTCGCTCATTCCTATATTTTTTGCTGACTGGCCGTTGTTGCTTTGGCCTGTGCACATCGTGTTTCTCGAACTGATTATCGACCCGGCCTGCTCCATTATTTTTGAGGCCGAACGGGAAGAGAAAAATGTGATGAACCGACCTCCGAAAGACATTAATGAACCATTTTTTGGTGCAAAAAAGATATGGCTGAGCTGTTCGCAGGGTATTGGAATTCTGGTCATGGTTTTTGCTGTGTATTTCTTTGGACTTCGAATGAATTATTCTGAACAAGAAGTTCGTGCGTTGGCTTTTACCACACTGATTGCTGCCAACATTGCAGTCATTCTGTCGAACCGCTCATGGACACGCAATATTTTCCAGATTTTAATGACATCCAATAAAACGGTCAAATATGTCGTTGGAGGTGCAGCCTTTTTCCTGATTCTTGTGCTAAATGTTCCTTTTCTGCTTAACCTGTTTCAGTTCGAAAAGATCAGTCTGACCGAATCACTTGTTTGCGCTGTTCTTGGATTTACAAGTATTATCTGGTTCGAGATGTATAAAGTGATTGCGAACTGGCGAAGGAATTAATGAATTTTTCCTGTTATAAATGCACACCGGAAACATATGCCCATTTCCCGTTTTCGCGTTGGAAGAGTGATTTCTCATGAATTAGTTCCGGCGTCCCATTTTCGAGATAAAGTGCTTTGAATTCCACATAGCCAATTTCATCGTCCACCTCTCCGGCTTGAGTTTGGATGATGGTCAAGCCCATCCATACAACCGACTTGGCCCATTTTTCAATGCTTTTTCGTTCTTTAACTGGTCGCGTTTTTATAGAATGACTGCGCATCAAGTAATCGATGTTGGCTTGGGTAAATGCTGTGTAGCGCGAACGCATTAATTCTTGCGCGGTTTTAGCATCTTTCTTTCCGGAGATGATTGGCTCGCAGCAAGCTGAATAAGCATGGCAGGAACCACAGGGACAGGAATTGAGCAAGATCATGTTTTTCGAAGATTTTAGTTGTTCTCTGGCGATTCGCTTCGTTTGAAAATCAGTCATTTATAGTCATTAAGTGGTCATTCGTTGTTTTTTACAGCTTAATGACAATGAATGACCATTTAATGACTGTTAATTTTTCTTTGCTTTATAGTTTTTCCAATGCTTTTTGCAACGGGCAATGCGCTGATGCTGGCCGCCCTTCGCGATAACAGGCAAGCAATTCAACCGATTGCTGAGCCAAAGACCTTCGTACTGCACGTCGCTCTCCTTTAACCCGGGCAATTTTCAGGTTGTCGTAGGCTGTGGTTTGATGCCGCATCCAGGCAATAACGGCATGGGCGGCGCGCTCTTCAATCGGAATTAGCTGCGTGCGTGCAACAGTTCCGCTTCCAACCGGAATGGCATGAACGGTAACCGCCCTTGCCAGTTTCTTCTCCAACTCTTTGTAATTGGTATGGAAATCGAGAAAGGATTCAATAGCCAAACAAAACTCAGCCTCGTATTCGGTTTGTTTCTTTTCCCTTCGATCGGCAGCATAGGTTTGCTTTTTCTTGTATTCATCAGTCATGCGAATCTGCTGAACCTCTTGCTGTGCCTGCAAAATAGTTGTTGCCGGAGCCCAAATTCCCAGTGAAATAGTTCGCCGTCCCTTTTTTATCTCAACGCGCCAGTATACTCCTTTAGAGGTCACTTTTCGGGTAATTCCGGCATCACCGGCAGGTAAAAATGCCCAATCAGTCGGCGGTTTTAAAGTTTCGCCATTTGGTCCGGTTATTTCGCCACGCAAACTGGGTTTTACGATTCGGATGTTGCTTTCCATCTGGTATTCTTCCATTTGTTTTGCTCTTCGGTGTTCAGGAATGTCCATGCAACAATCCGGCTGATTTTATTTCCCTGTCCCATTGGAATGGTTTCTGTCCCAAAAACCTCGGCTTTTTCAAGCGCTTTGTAAACGCTTCGCAGGTTCGATTCTTTCGAAATCATGGTGGAAAAACAAAAACAGTTTCCGGCGAATTTTTTGCTTTGCTGGATCATGTTGTGTACAAATTTTTCTTCACCCCCATCGCACCATAATTCGTGGTTTTGTCCGCCGAAATTCAGGATTGGTGCGGCTTTTTGATCCAAATGCAAATTGTGGATTTTCCGGAGTGAGCCAGCTTGTGCTTCTTTTTCCGAAGCATGGAATGGCGGATTGCAGATCGATAAATCGATATGTTCGTCTTTCCGGATTATTCCGTAGAAAAAGTCTTTCTGATTGGTTTGCAGTTTACATTCTACTTTTCCCTGCAAAACGGGATTGGACGCAATAATCCGGTTTGCCGATTCGATGGCCACCGGATCAATGTCCGATGCGATAAATGACCAACCGTATTCCTGAACTCCAATGATGGGATATATGCAGCTGGCGCCGATGCCAATGTCCATGCATCTGATCTTCGAGCCAGTCGGAATTTTTCCATAATTATTGCGGCACAAGAAATCGGCAATATGATGGATATAATCGGCCCTTCCCGGAATGGGTGGGCACAAATAACCTTCAGGAATATCCCAGTTGCTGATGCCGTAATGATGAATCAGGATCGCTTTATTCAGAGCTTTTACTGCATTCGGATTAGCAAAATCGATGGATTCATCGCCATATGGATTCGGTTTGACGAAAGGCGCCAGTTTCGGGAAGCTTTCAATCAATTTTCTGAAATCGTAGCGTTCACGATTTTTATTCCGAGGATGCAATTTTGACTTTTCTTTGGGGTGTTCTTTCTTTTTCTGAAGCATGGGAGTTTTATCTCTGATTTTGAAGGCGTAAATTTAGCTTTAAAAATGCAGAAATTGTCAGGTTATTCTCAAGCGTGCTTTCGTTGGGTGAATTGTTTTTGTGCTGTTTTTAGAGAATTTGGATTATGGTTGTTCTTTATGGAGATAAACACGCTCCCAGGTGTTGGCATCATAGTGCGTGATTAGTAAAGAATGGTCTCTGCGATCGTAAGTAGGGTAAACAATGGTACTCCCGGAGAAGAACAGACCAACAGGCTGGCTGAATTCTGCGTCGGTTTTATAAATTCCGGGCAGATAATATCCTCCAATGTAATGATTCCCATATCTGTCTCTGACTATTCCATCAGGACTGTTCAATGTGCTTGTACAAAGTGTTGTTACCACGGAATCGGCCAGATTGATGGCATGAACCGTTGAATTGGGTGAATCATCAATCACCAAAATCCTGTTTCTCTCTTTTTCCAATAGGATGCCATTGGGTTTAATTAACCCATTATCGTGGGCAAATGTCCAATACCGGTGATTGCTTATTTCCATCCGGTAAATTTCGTTTGTGAGCGGACTTGAGATGAACAGGTGACCGGTTGAGTCGGATGCAATACTCGACAAATAACTAGTTGGAGGTCCGGGTAAAGTGATGTCAAGCACAAGCTTTTTTGAGATTAGGTCGTAAGCTTTGATTTTTCGATTGTTACCAATTCCGTAAACAGTATCGCCGACAATTTCCAAACCATCAACAAAATCTGCTCCCCTTACAAAATAGTCCTGTTTGCCGGTACTATCAATCTGAACAAGGTCGCCCGAATTGGCATTTGAAACCAACAATCGGTTACGTTTGGCATCAATCGCAATTTTCTGGGGCCCATTAAGCAAATTTTGGGCATTACCCTTCTCTGGCATAATAAATACCTGAAATGAAAGAAATCCAATCAAACAATTTTGGAAAATAGTGCTTATCATCTGGTTGTATCTATTTGATTTTATGATAGTTATAAACTCTGTCGTTTTTCGATCGTCAAGTTTCAAAAACTCCACTTCAATCTTCCAAACGCAATTTGCCCAATGTCGCCAAATTCGGTTCCTGAGTCGCCAAAAAAGAGTTGGCCGGTAAGCATCAATTCCAGATTATTCAGGAGCGAATAGGTGAATGCCGGTCCAACATAAAACGACCCGTCTGATGGGTTTACAATTCCGGAGAAGCTTCCGGAGAATAGGGGAGTGATGGGTTTGGAAACCTGTCCGAACAACGAATAGCGCGCAAACGACAGTTGTTTGGCCGACATGTCGGGATTAAACAGCAAATCCATTCCACCGGCTTTCCCGGTTTTTCCGTTGCTGGTGTAAAGTAAACTACTGTGTATATACCAACTGTTCGAAAAAGTGTAATCGGCAGAAACAGATGCTACAGTTGCTCGGGTTGAAAAGTCGTTTCGTGGTTCAAAATGTGTGAGTTCGCCTCGAAAACCAGCGCCACGTATGTCGCCTGCCCAGCCACCGCCAACAATCCAGTCGTTGCCAGCTTGTCCGCCGATAAACTGAAAATCGTAATCCCAGCGGGAAAACCGGTACATTCCGGCAAAAGCCGATCTCGTCCGATCCCGATTGGGTTTATAAACCAACTCAGCCGATGAGGTTGTTCCGGTGTAATACTGAACACGAATGGCATCGGTTCCCGGTCGTTCTTCGTAGTCGAAATCGAAGTATGAAAAGGTGTTGAAAATGTCGTTTGGATTCCAGACCAGGTTGACTCCCCAGTTTACACGCTGCCGCCCAACCCGAACTTGCCATTTGCCCGAAGAATAATCCAGGTACGCGCGGTCGATCATCGAATGTACAAACCAACTGGAACTTTGTGCTGATATCCATGACAAATCCAGAAGCCCGTTATCTACATCAACGGTTGCCTGATACCCGGGGAAATCCTTAACCATATTTCCCAGCATCAGCCGGTTACGCATTTCGATTATCGTGGTGAATTTTTTACTGGTGTACCATTTGAAATTGAGTCGGTTGTGAATAATGTTGGTGGCCAGATAATCCAGATCGGTTCCCGGAATTGGTTTCTCAGGCGAATAAAACATGTACAATTCTTTCACATAGCCATTCAGGCTTACTTTACTTTCCTGAACAAATCCACGCAGCGGAATCAACATGATTAGAATCAGTAAAAGTCTGGTGTAGTTTGAGTTGTACATTGATTTGTTTCTGCCGTTTCTTATACGTTCCCGATTTCCCATTTCTCAGTCATGGCAAATCTTCATTACCTCAATTTTCAATATTTGTCCTAATTTCTGAATTTTTTCTGAGATATGGCCTATACCAAAGGCACAATGATGAGCTGGCTCTTGTTTCGACCATTCGTTCATAAAACGTTTAGCGTTAAATGAAAAGCGGGAACAACCATGGTGCTTCTCATTTGCGGTTACGGATTTGCAACAGATTATTACTGATCCGCCAGAAAGCTTTTCATATTGGCCAGAACTTTTTCGGAAAGCCGCGTCTGAGCTTCCAGTGTAAATCCTGAAGACCGGTCAGAAATAATGATGTTCGGATATTTCGAAAATTCTTCAGAATACTCTCCCACACCGGGACCGTCGAAAATGGCAAACGAAGTTGGATCTTCGGAAAGCCATGAAAGAAAAGCATCCTTGTCAAACGTCAAACCGATTGATGTGTTGACCAAAATCGAATTTGGCTTTTTATTCCGGAATTCAGCTTCTCCCATCACGTTCGAATTTTTCGGCAAATGAGTGCTAATCACATCGCAGGTTGTCACCAACTCATTCAACGGCAAAAAGCCAAAACCTTCGGCTTCCAATTCCGGTTTTCGGCTCCGGTTAAAGTAAAACACATTCATCCCAAAATGTTTTGCCGTTCGGGCAACCATCGTTCCCAAGGTTCCCATTCCGATGATGCCCATCGTTTTTCCACGCAGTTCCCGATTTTCGGTTTGCCATTGGAGGCTTCCGAGCCCTTTCATCAGATAAATCAGCTCGGCAAAAATGAATTCGAGCGTTCCGTCATCGCCATAATCGCGTACTCCTTTCACCACGATTCCATGTTTTCGAGCCTGCATAATATCCACATTGGCAGCTTTTTCGTCATACAAACTACAGCACATGCCGATGTATTTCAGATTCGGCGCAGCCTGAATTACTTCCGCATTTACTTTGGTATGCCAACTTACCAGAACACAATCCGAATCGGCAATCCGATTCAGAATCTCGGCATCGCTTCCAGGGAAATCATTGTAAATGACAATTGGTTCTTTGGAAAGCTTTGTGATTTGCTCCAATACAGGCGGCGTTAACCCGCAGGAGTCAATAAGAATTATTTTTTGAAATGTCATTTTACGATCGTATCTATTTTAGTATGCTTTATACTCCGCATTCATCACATTTAACGTTTGTTTGATCCAAACCCGGTAGCGCGATTCGTAAGTCCAGGTATTTCCGGCGGAAGCAAAATCGCAGAAATGAATCTGTTTCGCATTGCGACCTTCACCTTCCAGATCGGTTCCCAAAACCAACGGAGCGGTGAACGACATCCAGATATGATCAGGCTTTTTGCCAGCAGCAGCCAATTCGACGCGAGTTTCCTTGTTTTGAATCACAGCCGCTTCATCCACAAAGCCATCGGCGAATCGCGAATCGCGGGCCAACAAAACCGGACCACGCATGATCGCCTGAAAACCGTTAAGTGTGATCAGTCGTCCGCTTAAATCCAATTTCAAAACCACTTTATCGTCTTTCTTCCATTCGCGGTTAACGCGGAAATAGCTGCCAGACTTAACTCCTTCTGCAGGAATTCCATTTATCGAAACTGAAGATTGATTGCTCCATGCCGGAATACGCAAGGCAAGCGTAAAGTTTTCAGTTTTTTCAGGCTGAAGGGAAATCTCGATTTGATCAGTTTCAGGGTAACTTGTCGTTTGTGAAATGGTCACTTTATTTTTTGGATTGAGTTGAACAGATGCTGAAGACTGGCTGTATAAATTGATCAGAATTTCGTTTTTAGCGGTCATCAAAGCCATCTTGGGCAGGAGCGCAAAAGCCCGCGGCCCATTGGCATTACAGCAGTTGATGTGCATTCCGCATTGTTCTTCACCTTCGTGGCGCATTCCTTCGAGCGGACTGTATTTTGCAATTTGTGAACCATCAAATTTCATGGATGCCAAGAGCGCATTGTAAACCGTTTTTTCGATCTGGTCGGCGTACATCGGGTTGGCAGTCAATAGCAATAAATTATTGCACAGTTTAATCCAGGTGAATGTTACGCAGGTTTCCATGGTGTGGTAAGTCGGTTCAGTTTGCCGTTGCCCGCCATGGTAAAAGCATTCGAATGCTGTGCCAGAACCGGCTACATTTATTTCGGTGTCGATAATGTTTTGGACAGCCATTTCTGCCGATTTCAGGTAAGTTGGTTCGCCTGTTATGCGGTATAGTTCGAGCAACCCTTCGTAGCACGACATCATTTCATAGGCTTTTTGCCCGTTGTCCCATGACCACCAGGTTGGAGGCTTCGGAAAACGGTCGGCCACAGCAACGCCACCAGCAGCTTTGCTAATCAGCTTCGGACCATCGGCAGTTTCCCATTGAGCAACGATGTATTTGGCAAAATCGAGATAACGACTTTCGCCAGTATGCCGGTACAGCAAAACGATTGGTTCTAGGATTGAGCTACTTGGCATTCCACGGTAATTGCCTGTTTTTACAATATCCGCTTTCCCCGGACCAACCTGTGTTAACAGGTGATCGGCCAGTTTTTTCGCCCCATCCAGCACTTTGGGGTCAGCCGAAATATCGTAATAGGCCAGTAACCCGAGCAGTGTATATTTCCGGCCCCAAATGTCCCAGTGCTGCAACTGTGCATCTTTCGAGTAATTGCTGATGTAGCCATCAGGTGTTTGAGTGGACAGCAAGCCTGAAACCGCATTCCGAATAATTGTCAGCATTTCCGGATCGTGATTGTATTCGTAGGAAGCAATGGCCGAAAGAATCCACTTTCCCCAAAATTCGGTTTGCCACAAGCGGGTTTCGTTGCGGGTTTTAAACGGTTCAATCAGGTGTTGCACATCCTGCTTTTTGATGCGCTGACTGATGCACAAATCGATCTTTTCCCCCAAATAACCATGGATTTGAATCTCTGAAGGCGTCCAGGCTTCAATCAAATCAGTTTTTGCGGGTTGTACCTGAACGAGTTTCGACTTCGAAAAAGAGAAAAAAGGAATCAGGAAAAGGGAAATAATTAGGAATTGTTTCATTTGGTTTGGTCTAGGTAGGTTTAATAAAAACAAAAGTGCTGACGGGGTGACTTCGAAGCTACCCCATCAGTATGAGTATTATATTTTAGGCAGCGACCATGGCGCTCTATAGTTTGCTTTGGTCAATGCGTTGGCTTCCGGATCGTTCATAAATTCTTGTTTTTCGGCATCCCAGGTCAGTCTTCGGCCCAGGCGATACGAAATATTTCCCATCTGCGAAAAACGGGCAATGTGAGCGCCAATTTCGATATCACAATTCGGTTTGTTTCTGGTTTTGATGCACTCAATGAAGTTTGCGGTATGTAAATCAAGCCCATTTCCTGTTCCTTTTTGGACAGGTACATCGGCAAAACCTTCTTTGGCGCTGGTGCTTTTGTTTTCGGCCATTACTTCCCATCCGGCACGGTCAACAATCAGCGTTCCGTATTCGCCCACAAAAGCCACCCCGTGTCCGCGACGTTTATACTGAGCGCCATAAATGCCAATGGTGTGGTCCCACAAAACACCAAAGTCGCCAAAATCGTACATGGCCATCATGGTGTCGGGGGTTTCCATCGCATCGGTTGGGAAGGCATATTTTCCTCCGGAAGAGCTAATGGCTTTGGGAATATATTGGTTCATTCCGAACAGGGCATAATCAAGCAGGTGAACACCCCAGTCGGTCATTACACCACCGGCATAATCCCAATACCAACGCCAGCTTGCATGAAAACGATTGCTGTTAAATGCCCGTTCAGGACGAGGCCCCAGCCACATGTTGTAGTCAACACCGGAAGGAGCAGTGCCATCGGCAACAACCGGAATCGATTTTTTCCAGCCAACATACGACCAGGCACGAACCGAACGCACGCGCCCCAGGTTTCCGGCCTGAATGTATTTTACCGCGTCTAGCCAATGCGGGTCGCTGCGCTGCCATTGCCCAACCTGAACCACTTTGTTGTATCGTTTGGTGGCTTTCACCATCAGGTTACATTCTTCGATGGTGTATCCAACCGGTTTTTCGCAATACACATCTTTGCCGGCCTCCATGGCGTAAATCATCGGAATGCAATGCCAGTGGTCGGGAGTGCCGATAATCACGGCATCAATATCTTTTTGCTCCAGTACTTTTCGGAAATCGCCGTAGAGCGCAGGCTTTTTACCGGTCATTTTTTCAAATTCAGCGGCCCGTTTGTTCAGTACATTCTGGTCAACATCGCACAAAGCAGCACATTCCACATTGGGCAATTTCATAAATGAAACTAAATCAGTCCATCCCTGGTTGTTACATCCGATCAGTGCCACAACAACTTTTTCGTTGGCGCCCACACATCCGGCATTCATTATCGTTGGGAAAATGCTCACTGCAGCAGCTACAGTAGCCGATTGTTTGATAAAAGTTCTGCGATCGTTCGTCATTATCATTGTTTTAGTTGGTTTATTTCTAATTTTAGGTCTTGAAATCTGGCCATAAAGGTATCAAACCAAGGCAAAAGTAAAAAGGCAAAGGGAGAAATTTCTGATACATGCATTCGATTGCACAATTTATGGCAGTCGTAAAAAATTAACTTTACCTTTTAAATTATAGATAAGCCAATTATAAACCAATAAACCCGAATATGAGACCGTACATTTTAGCCGAAACCAACTGGAAAACTGTAAAAGAAGAAAACTATCAACTGGTTGTATTGCCCTGGGGAGCAACCGAAGCCCACAATTATCACCTGCCGTATGCTACCGACAATATAGAAGCCGAAGCCATAGCAGCCGAATCTGCCCGTATTGCTTGGGAACAGGGAGCCAAAGTGATTGTATTACCGGTCATCCCTTTTGGAGTGAATACCGGTCAGTTTGATGTCACACTCGACATGAACCTGAATCCTTCAACTCAGTTTGCTATTCTGAACGATGTGATTGAAACCCTTAACCGGCAAGGAATATACAAACTGGTGATCCTGAACAGTCACGGCGGAAACGACTTCAGGCAAATGCTGCGAGAGCTTGGTTTGAAATTTCCCAAAATGTTTCTGTCGGAAGTGAACTGGTACAAAATGAAAAGTGCCAAACCAATTTTTGAAGATCAGGGTGAACATGCCGGTGAAACGGAAACCAGCCTGATGATGTACCTTAAGCCCGAATTGGTTTTGCCGCTCTCGGAAGCTGGAGATGGCGCTGCCAGAAAATACAAGTTCAGCGCGATGAACGAAGGCTGGGGCTGGGCAGAGCGCCGCTGGACCAGTGTAACAAAAGATACAGGCATTGGTAATCCGGCAAAAGCCACAACGGATAAGGGCGAACGTTTCTTTAGGCACTTGACTGAAAAAATTAGCAAATTGTTTTACGAGGTAGCCACAACCGATCGGGATGATTTTTACGAATAGGATTTTCGCCTTTTTTTGTTTCAGGCAACAGTTTAAAATGATTATTTTTAAAGTCATAACTAATCCATTAGCCATGAAATCTGCTTTTCTCTTCTTGTCTGTTTTCCTTTTCAGCACACTCATTTCGGCGCAGGACATCAAGGAAATTGTACGCAAATCGGATGAAAAATTCCGTGGATCATCAAGTGCCGGAAGTTTTTCGATGACCATAGAACGGCCTACCTGGTCGCGCACCATCTCGATGAAAAGCTGGGCGCTTGGCACTGAATATTCGCTGATTTACGTGACTGCTCCGGCCAAAGAAAAAGGTCAGGTATTCCTGAAGCGCGGAAACGAAATGTGGAATTGGGTACCGTCAATCGAACGGATGGTGAAGATTCCGCCATCGATGATGATGCAGTCGTGGATGGGTTCTGATTTTACCAACGACGACCTGGTTCGCGAATCGTCAATCGTGAAAGATTATACCCACAAACTCGTTGGCGAGGAAACAGTGGCCGACTATCCGTGTTACAAAATTGAACTGACGGCACTCGAAAATGCACCGGTAGTTTGGGGCAAAGTACTAATGTGGGTCAGCAAAAAGGACTACTTGTGGCTGAAAGCAGAGTTTTACGACGAGGATGGGGTGTTGGTAAATACTGAAATTTTGAGCGACGTAAAGAAGATGGACGACCGCATTATACCGTGCCGCATGGAAATGATTCCGGCTGACAAGAAAGGCCAAAAAACCATCATGATTTTCGAAAACACCGACTTCGATGTGCCGTTGAAAGAAGATTTTTTCTCGATACAGAACATGAAGAAGATAAAATAAAGCACAATAAAAAACCACAAAGATCACCAAGTAAACCACTAATTTACACTAAGAAGTACAACACCAGACAATTAGATTTTGTGAGACTTTGTACAGACTTTGTGTCCTTCGTGGTTAAATTACTTTAAGTTGAAGCTATGGCTACAAATATAAAACTGGCCTGGAGAAACCTTTGGAGAAATAAGCGCCGAACGCTGATTACGGTGGCTTCTATCTTTTTCGGCGTGCTGCTGTCGGCCTACATGACCTCGATGCAGGAGGGCTCGTACGACAAAATGGTGGAGATTGTGGTGAAATTCTACTCCGGCTATATGCAAGTTCATAACGAAGATTACTGGGAGAACAAAAGCATCAACAACTCATTCGACTACGATCAGGCGCTGGTTGATCGGATCAAAAAACACTCGGAGATTGATTTTGTTATTCCACGGCTCGAATCGTTCGGATTGGCTTCGGCTGGCGAATTGACGCGCGGATCAGCCATCTTCGGCATTGTTCCGGAAGTTGAAACCCAATTGACTGGTATCGCTGAAAAAATCGTTTCAGGAAAATACCTACAGCCCACCGACAACGGCGTGGTGATTGGCGAAGGACTCGCCAAATACTTGAAACTGGCACTGAACGACACGCTGGTCATTATCACTCAGGGTTACCATGGAGTGAGTGCCGCTGGCAAATTCCCGGTGCGTGGCATCATCAAACACGTGTCGCCCGAGCTGAACAAGTCGATCATCTACATGGAACTGAAAACCTGCCAAAGCTTTCTGGGTGCCGAAAACAAACTAACATCGCTGGTAGTAAATGTAGCCGATAACGATGCGATGAAACATACCCTGAAAAAGCTGAAAGCTGAAATTAAGTCGCCCTTTTCAGTAATGAGCTGGGAAGAGATGCAGCCCGAGGTAGTTCAGCAAATCGAAAGCGACCGGGCTGGCGGGATCATCATGAAAGCCATCCTGTACATCGTGATTGCCTTTGGGATTTTTGGAACCATCATGATGATGATTGCCGAACGCCGTCGCGAGTTTGGCGTCATGATTTCCATCGGTATGCAAAAGCGAAAACTGTCGGTTGTGTTATACATCGAAACCCTGTTTATCGGTTTGCTCGGGATTTTTTCAGGGATTGCAGTCAGCCTGCCATTGTTGCTGATTCAGGCTAAAAATCCGATTCCGTTGACCGGAGATACAGCTAAGCTGATGGAAGATTTCGGCTTCGAACCATACATGTTTTTCTCTACCGCCCCTGAAGTCTTTTGGCAGCAAGCCATCAGCGTTTTCGTGCTGACCCTGCTCATCGGCATTTATCCGGTGATCGCTTCACTGCGGATCAAGGAAATTAAGGCGTTGCACGGAATATAATAAACGAAGGCCGGAGAATGGAGACCGGAAAGCCGTTCTCTGAGCGCGAAGGGAGTACCCCAAACCTGAAACATTGAGCTTGAAATTATGATTGGATCAATTGCATGGAAAAATATTTGGCGAAACCGGGTACGCTCGGGAGTAATTATTTCGGCCATCACCATTGGGATGTTTGCCGGGGTATTCACTGCCACATTTTATAAGGGCTGGATCAATCAGCGCCTCGAAGCCGGGGTTGAAACCGAGGTGTCGCACATCCAGATTCACCATCCGGAGTTTGGTGAAAATTTTGAACTGAAAAGCTTCATTCCGGAGAGTGCAAAACTGACTGAAGACATAGCAAAGGAAGACTTTGTGAACGGCGTGAGTCCACGCATGGTGGCACAGGCTATGATTGCTTCTTCAGAAACCGGAACTGGGGTAAAGATTCTTGGCATCGATCCGGAGAAAGAAAAGACCGTAACCAACCTGTACACCAAAATTCCGGACGGGCAATACTTTGAAGGCATTAAGCGCAACCCGATCTTGATCGGAAAGAAACTGGCCGAAAAGCTGAAAGTGAAACTTCACTCCAAACTGGTGATCACCTTGCAGGATTCGCAGGGACATTTGACCAACGAGGCTTTCCGGGTTTGCGGAATTTACAGCGTGGGCAATGGCATGTTCGAAGAAATGAACGTATTTGTGCTGAAGTCTGACCTGGCCCGGTTTGTACAACTCGACGAAAGCATCACACACGAACTGGCTGTTCATCTGAAAGATCATGGAGAACTGGATTCCAGCACAAAGACATTGGCTGAAAAACACACTGGCCTATTGGTGCAAAACTGGAAACAAATGACTCCGGAACTGGGTGTACTTAATGAGTATGGAAATATCTACATTTATTTTTTCATTGGAATAATACTGTTGTCGCTCGGGTTTGGCATCGTCAACACCATGCTGATGGCAGTGATGGAACGTGTGAAGGAAATCGGGATGCTGATGGCCGTTGGCATGAGTAAATTCAGGGTTTTCTGGATGCTGATGCTCGAAACTGTGTTGCTAACACTTACTGGCGGGTTCTTTGGGATTCTGCTTGGCGTAGCCGTTACGTTGGCCACCATGAAAACCGGAATCAATCTTTCGTTCTATGCCGAAGGGCTAGAAGATATGGGCTACAGTTCGCATGTATTTCCGGTCATTGAGTTTGGGATGGTCGGGGTTATTGTGTTCCTCGTTTTTATAACCGGACTTATCGCATCCATTTATCCTGCCCGCAAAGCGCTGAAGTACAAACCCGTAGAGGCAATCCGAATAGATATGTGATCCGGGTTTCGGGTTCCGGGTGGAGTTTAACTCGTAACTCGTAACATGTAACCTGCAACTCGCAGCAATTTGGAACTTGAAATTTTGAATTTGAAACTTATTAAGATATGAAGGTCATCGAAGTACGCCATCTTGAAAAAACTTACAACGATTCAGAAGTGAAGGTTTATGCCTTGAACGGTGTTGACCTCACTATCGAGGAAGGTGAATTTACAGTTATTGTTGGCCCGTCGGGATCAGGTAAGACCACTTTCCTGAATATGCTTGGAGGCCTCGATCAGCCAACTTCTGGATATATTTCCATTGGCGGGACTGAAATCAGCAAACTTAATTCATCAGAGTTGATTGATTTCCGTCTGCACAACATCGGGTTTGTTTTTCAGGCGTATAACCTGATTCCAGTGCTTACAGCCAAGGAAAATGTGGAGTTCATCATGCATTTGCAAAACAAACCGAAAGCCGAACGCGAAAACCGCACCATGTCGCTACTGAAAGCAGTCGGCTTGGAAGGCCGAGAAAACAGTCGCCCGAATAAACTTTCCGGAGGGCAGCAACAGCGTGTAGCGGTGGCACGTGCTTTGGCATCAAAACCTAAATTTGTATTGGCCGACGAACCAACCGCCAACCTCGACAGTAAATCGACCGAAAATTTGCTGGAAATTATGGAAGATCTCAATAGAAAGGAAAATATCACGTTTGTATTCAGCACACACGACCAGCGTGTGGTGAATAAAGCACGAAGGGTGATAACCTTGGAAGATGGAAAGATTATCAGCGACGTAAGGAAATAGCAGAAAGCATGGTGCAAAGTGCATGGAGAAGGGAATCTGGGGACAGGAAAACAAAATTGAAATAATGTAGGAGGCGACCCTATGTGGTCGTCATAAAACACAAACATCAAAATGCAAAACATATTCATCCTATTATTGTCAAGTCTTTTCTGGTTTGGTTCTTCGGAAATTCAACCTGAAGGAAAGAACTGGCCTACAGAATTGAACACAGCCAAAAATGTTGATTATTTGGATGAATTGGAAAAGCAGGTTGTTTATGAACTAAATAAAGTGCGTACTGATCCAAAGCGTTTCGCTGAAGAATATATGGAAGAGCTACGTGCATCTTTTGAAGGCAGGGTGTTTACTTATCCTGGGCGAACACCTGTGAATTCGGCTGAGGGCGTGATACCGTTGAATGAGTGCATACAAATACTAAAAAATACAGATCCAATGCCGATTCTTTATCCGGCTGAAGGATTGGCCAAAGCATCATTCTATCTGGCTGATGATCAGCAAAAGCATGGAGGGATCGGGCATATTTCCAGAAATGGTTCTACACCGCAAAATCGTATTAAAAGATATGGTGATTGGGATATTTGTTCGGCCGAAGATATTACTTATGGAAGTTTCGAAGCCCGGCAAATTGTGATTGCGTTATTGATCGATGATGGTGTTCCTGATCGGGGGCATCGCAAAAATGTACTGAATCCGTGTTTTCACTTTGCTGGCGTATCTTATGGAGGCCATCCAACATACCAGTCGATGTGCGTTATCGATTATGCAGGCGAATACATAACCAAATAGACTTGAACCAATTAAAACCTTAAAACAAAATACTATGGGACTTTTTTCAGCATTAATGGGCAACGCCGGAGTTGTCAATCAGGAAGAGTTAATCCGCGATTACGGGAAACTACTCACTGAAGGTGAAGCTATCGATTTGGGATTTAAACTGGTGCGTGATACTTTTATTTTCACCAACAAACGACTTATTTTGGTCGATAAACAAGGATTGACGGGAAGCAAAACCGAATATATGTCGATTAATTACAAACAAATTTCGAGGTTCAGTGTCGAGACAGCCGGAACATTTGATTTGGAAGCAGAACTTAAAATCTGGATTTCGAGCGAAGCTGTGCCCAGCATCACCAAGAAGTTCAATAAATCGGTTGATGTTTACGATGTACAAAAGGTATTGGCCCATCACGTTTTGAGGTAGATTCAGAGTAGATTTGTCAGTCTAAAAAGACTGAATAATTAAAACCCAATGATAAAAACTCAGGAAATAAAAATTACTGCTAACGAATTCTTTCGGTTAATTCTTTCGATCTATCTGAAAAAGAGATGGTGGTTGGTGGCATGGATTTGGATTTTGATCATTATCCTTCTGTTTAGCGGGCACATGGGTTTTGTTGAAATTGCACTTCTGGCACTTATCCTTTTGTTTCAGGTTATTATTGTAGGGCAATACTGGTTTTATGCGCATTCGAAAGACAACAGGCTCTATCTTTTGGCCAGATATTATGAAATAGATACTGATCAGATTATTGAAGTGATGGAAGACGGAACAACTTCGACAATCAGAAATGAACGATTCATTAAAATGATGAAAACCGCCAGGTATTATTTGCTGTATGTTGCCCGAAACGAATATATTTATTTGCCTGTCAGTGCTTTTGAAAGTTCGCCTGACCTGGAATGGTTTGAGGAAGAGATAGCAAATAAGATTAAGAAATAATCCCGATTTTTTTACCAACACAAAAACCATGTACGGAATACATTCAGAAAAAGGCTACGCCGAAATCATCAAAGGCATCCGGATAAAAACCTTGTGCTATGGAGAATTGACGCTGATGACCGAGTTTTTGCTGCGGAAAGATGCCATTCTTCCGGAGCATTCACACCCAAACGAACAGACTGGATATCTGGTAAAAGGAAAGATCAGGTTGTATATTGGTAACTCAGTCCGTGAACTTATTCCTGGCGATAGCTGGAATATTGCGAAGGACGTGGTTCATCGAGCTGAAATACTTGAAGACTCGGTGGCGATCGAAGTTTTCAGTCCGGTGAGGGAAGATTACCTGAAGTTTATATGTGATTCAGACATTGAAAATTAGTATATATTTACTGCTCCTGCACTCTAAAAATAAGGCAATCCTAAAAATCCAATTATGAAGACAATCAACAACCTGGTGGTCCTGATTCTGGCCGCATTTCTAATCATTTATTTTTCATTCCCAGTTATCAATTATGGTTTCACCGACCTTGCGCTGGTTTTAATTGTGCTAATTGGCTTGTGGATCTTGTTGAATAAACCGATTCATCCAAATTCAACTCCACAGGAAATTGTTTTTCAGCTTAAATCGAGCAAGATTAAGGCTCCGGTTACTGTTATGGTGGTTTTGGGTCTGTACATGACCGTGCTCCCAATGCTGACTTCGTTGGCCGTTTTCAGGAGTAACGACTATCGTGATTTGATTGGCAAAGTAGAGATGGGCGAAAACCTGTCGAAACACATGGCGCCAATTTCGATCGAAAAAATTCGGGTAGTCGATCAGGCGTTGGCCAATCTGTTGGGCGATAAAGTGCTTGGAGCGCAAGCGGCTTTGGGAAGTCAGGTTAGATTAGGCACGTTTAACATTCAGAAAGTAGGAAGCGAATTGTATTGGGTTGCGCCGCTTTTGCATTCCGGATTTTTTATGTGGCAGAAAAACAGTCAGGGCACGCCAGGTTATGTGATGGTGAATGCAACTAACGAGCGCGATGTCAAGCTGGTTCAGGAGATAAAGGGCAAGAAAAAACTAATCAAATACCAGCCTGAAGCATTTTTCTTCAGCAATCTGGAACGTCATATCTATTTTGAAGGATTCTTTTATTGTGGATTAACTGATTACACCTTCGAAATTGACGATGAGGGCAATCCTTTTTGGGTGGTCACCAAGTTTAAAAAGAAAATCGGGTTTAACGGCAGCGATGTTGTTGGTGTGGTGATCGTTGATCCTCAGACCGGTGCAACTAAAGAGTATTCCATCGAAAACACTCCGGCATGGGTTGACCGGATTCAGCCTGACCGGTTCATTGAAACCCAGTTGAATGATTGGGGTCAATATGTGAAAGGCTACTGGAATTTCTCGAACCAAGATAAACTGCAGATCACTGAAAGTGTGTCGCTGGTTTATGGCGAAGACAACAGAGTGTATTGGTACACCGGACTGACTTCGGTGGGCGCCGATGAAGCGACTGTTGGTTTTGTGCTGGTTGATACACGCACCAAAAAGGCTGTTTGGTACAGGCAGAGCGGAGCTACTGAATTTGCAGCAAAAAATTCGGCTATCGGTAAAATTCAGGAAAAACGGTACTCCGCATCAGCGCCCATTCCATACAATATCAATGGTATACCGACTTATGTGATGACCCTGAAAGATGATGGCGGCCTGGTGAAGATGTTTGCCATGGTTGCCATCGAAGATTACACTATTGTGGGCGTTGGCAACACCTTACGCGAAACACTGATGGCTTACAAGAACGCTTTCAACATGACAAGCAATAAGTTGAGCAATAAGAATTCAGCACAGAAAACAACCCTAAAATCGGTAGTGACACGCATCAACAACGACGTTAAAAATGGCAATAGTTTTTACTATTTCACCGTGAAAGATTACAACAATATTTTTATCGGATCGTCACAAATATCGAATGCCCTGCCGGTTTCGAGCGTTGGCGACAGCATCGAGATCAGCTTCGACAGCGACACTCAGGGAATCATCGATATATCGAGCTTCAAGAATACGACCATTAAGAAATAGGTGATTGCTCTTTTTTCCGAATTTTTAAATACCTCCGGAGTTTTCAAAACTTTGGAGGTATTTTATTTATGTGCCTCATGCTAAATGCTCTACAGGCCAATAGTGTCCTATTGTCTTTCTTTTCTTCTGTATTTAGCTCTCCAAATCTTTATAAAATCTTTATACTTTCCCTTCGAATATTAATAATATCCTTATGAATGGATAACTTCCTTTGTAACGTCAACCACTAGGTGGATTGAAAGGAAGAATTCAATTGATATTAGAAATTTATTAGCTGGTTATTTACTCCCCCGAAATGTGTTCAGCAAATTTTTAATCAAAATTTGGTTTGGTAACGTGAAATTCGAAACACAAATATTTTCTTAATTGATTTAATGTATGACTGGTGCGGCGGAAAACTTTCCTATTCTGGGAAAAATTAAGAACATTTTTATTGGTAAGGCTAAAACATTACAGGACACATCTATATTTCACAAGCTCTCGTTAGTTGCCTTCTTCGCATGGATAGGACTTGGAGCCGATGGTATTTCATCGTCGTGTTATGGGCCTGAAGAAGCTTTCCGGAACTTACAGGGGCATCACATGCTGGCTATTTTTGTGGCATTGGGTACCGTGTTTACCATTTTTATCATCAGTTCAAGCTACATTCAAATCATCAAGCTATTTCCGCAAGGAGGTGGTGGTTACCTGGTTGGAAGTAAACTATTATCTCCAACAGTGGGTATGGTTTCGGGTTGCGCTCTGATTATCGACTATGTGCTTACGATTACAATTTCGGTGTCGAGCGGTTCTGATGCACTTTTCAGTTTCTTCCCCGAATCGATGCAGGTGTATAAATTGGGTGTGGCAATCGGTGGCGTTTGTTTGCTTATTCTATTGAATTTGCGTGGAGTTAAGGAATCGGTGGTGTCGCTCACACCAATCTTTGTGGTATTTATCGCTTCGCACGTATTTATAATTGTATATGCAATCTTCCTGAAAGCCAACGATTTTCAGGCGGTATCGCACGAAACGACCAATCAGTTACATTCCTCGATATCAGAATTGGGTCTGTTGGGAACCTTGTTCATCATCCTGAAAGCTTATAGCATGGGGGCTGGAACTTTTACCGGAATTGAAGCTGTGAGCAATGGGATGCCCATTCTTCGTCAGCCCAGGGTAAAAACAGCCAAAAGAACGATGATATTGATGGCTATTTCCCTGTCATTTATCGTGATGGGGCTGATGGTTGCTTATGCGCTGTACAATGTTCAGATTAGCTCGCATAAAACCCTTAATGCAGTATTGTTCGATAATGTTACTGCCGGTTGGGGCCCTTTTTGGTCTAAAAGCTTTATCCTGACTACACTTGTTTCGGAAGCGGCTTTGTTATTTGTGGCCGCACAAACCGGGTTCATTGATGGCCCACGGATCATGGCCAACATGGCTGTTGATAAATGGTTTCCGAAAAAATATTCATCACTCAGCGACCGGCTGGTTTCGATGAATGGAGTGTTGTTGATGGGTATCTCAGCCATTATCCTGATGGCCATTTCGAGAGGTTCAGTGGCATTTTTGGTCGTACTTTATAGTATCAATGTGTTCATTACCTTTTCCATTTCACAGCTTGGTATGGTCAAACACTGGTGGACAGATCGCAGCAAACTGAACCACTGGAAAAGAAAAATGATGATCAACGGGATTGGTTTTGTGCTGACTTCGTTTATTCTCATTTCAGTAACAATCATCAAATTCGAGGAAGGTGGTTGGATTACCTTGATTATTACCGGCATGTTCGTTTTTCTGGCCATCCGGATTAAAAAGCATTATTACCGGACAACGGTTCGCTTACACCGGATTCGCCAGAAAGCCATCTCTGACCTTCATGTCGCAGTAGAACAATTACCTTCTTACGATCCTCATCAGGAGCCGGCTACAGTTAAATTCAATCCCGAAGCAAAAACAGCTATAATTTTAGTTAAAGGTTTCGGAGGAACCGGTTTACATACCTACTTGAGGATCAATGAGAGTTTTAAAGGAGTTTATCAGAATTTCATTTTCATACGTGTAGGAGTCATCAACTCTAAAATCTACAGAGGTTCCGAGGAGCTTGAACATTTCAAAAAATCAGTAAAAGAAGACGGAAAAAAATATGTGAAAATCGCCAATCAATTTGGGTTCTATGGTAAAAGTATCTGGACGATAGGAACTGATCCTGTGGACGAAGTTTACACAATCGTTAAAAAGCTCATGCCTTTGCTCCCAAACCCAACCTTCTTTGGAGGTCAGTTGGTATTCTCCAAAACCTTTTATATGTCACAATTACTTCATAATCACACCATCTTTGGTATCCAGAAAAGGTTCTTCAAATTTGGGATTCCCATTGTTATCTTCCCGATTAAGATCGAGTAAAGTCTTTTTTTGAATTTTGGATGACACGACACTAGTGATCCGATGAACTTGAAGTCATCGGATCGCTCATCTGACCGCGTGTCCCGCCCCATGCTCCATGCTCCGCGCTTTTTATCTTTCCTTTCTTCTTTCTTCTTTATAAAATCCTTATACCTGTTCCTCCAATCTTTATATAACCCTAATAGAATTCAGTGCAAATTTGTATTGTTCAAAAATGTAACAATATGAAGACAATGAATTTTATTTTAGGAGTTGTGCCATCTGCGATTGAAGGCGGCTCAAAGGCCGGAGAGATGAACAGTCCGGCATGGTATATTATTGGAGCGTTGCTCACGATCTTTCTGTTTGCATATTTAATCTATGCACTAATTAAACCTGAAAAATTCTAATCCATGAAAACCAAACACTCTTTGTTCAAAACAATTCTTGTAATTATAACCAGTATTGTAATTACTTTCTCTGCCAAAGCACAAACCACTGATTCCACGTCAACTTCATCATACAAAGTTACTGCCGATCTCGTAAGTAGTTATGTTTGGCGCGGAGTTTTATCAACATTAACTCCTACCCCAAATTTTCAGCCTACCTTGGCTTTTATACATGGCGGACTTGAAATTGGTGCATGGGGTTCGACTGATTTTACCGGAAGCTATAAAGAAGCTGACCTATATGCTTCATACGCGACCGGTCCTTTAAAATTTACGGTAACTGATTATTACTGGTTAAATACAACAACTTCGGGTCTTAGGTATTTCAATTACAAGAATACGACAACCAATCACATTTTCGAAGGTTCGGTCGCTTTTTCGGGGCCACAATCATTTCCGGTAAGTATAGCTGCCAATGTAATGTTTGCTGGTGCCGATAAAAAGTACGATCCAAACCTGAATGCCCAAAATCCAGATAAACAGGCGTATTCAACTTACATTGAGCTGGGGTATGCCGGTAAATATTTCAGTCCTTTTGTTGGCATTACACCTGCCGACGGCTATTATGGCGATGGCTATGGTGGCGTTACCGGCTTTAGTGTTGTCAATATTGGAGCAACCAGTACGAAGTCTTTAAAAATTACCGATAATTATTCGTTGCCGTTAAAAGCTACACTCGGTTTTAATCCACAGAAAGAGGATATCTATTTAGTATTTGGTATAACTTTCTAAATTAAACATCAATATGACAACATTAGATTATTTTCAGATCATACTGTTTATTGCCTTGGTAATTGGCCTGACTCCAGTGTTAGGGAAGTTCATGTACAAGGTATTTGCCGGCGAAAAGCATATCATGCATCCGGTTTTCGGCTGGCTCGAAAAACTAAGCTACAAAATCATAAAAGTTAACCCCAACGAGGAATCGAACTGGAAGTCGTACACTTTTGGTTTATTACTATTTAATCTGGTTGGGATTATTTTCCTGTTTCTGCTTCAAATGATTCAGGCGCAGTTGCCGCTGAATCCGGCAAATCTTCCCAATGTTTCGTGGCATTCGGCCCTAAATACAGCGATCAGTTTTGTAACCAATACCAATTGGCAGGGATATGCCGGTGAAACCACCCTGAGTTATTTCGTTCAAATGATTGGCCTTACAGTGCAGAATTTTGTAAGTGCAGCTACCGGAATAGCAGTAATTATAGCGCTTATCCGCGGCTTGTCGCGCAAAACGACTGATAAATTGGGTAATTTCTGGGTGGACTTAACCCGCTCAACTTTGTATATACTTTTACCTCTTTCCATCCTGTTCGCAGTTGTTTTGGTAGGGCAGGGAGTTGTTCAGAATTTCAATTCCTACGAAACCGTTCAAACATTGCAAGGAGGACAACAGGTGCTTCCAATGGGGCCTGCAGCTTCACAAATTGCAATTAAACAACTCGGAACAAACGGAGGAGGTTTTTTCAATGCCAACAGCGCGCATCCTTTCGAAAATCCAACACCTTTCAGCAATTTCCTTGAAATGCTGACCATATTCCTGATTTCAGGAGGGTTAACTTATACCTACGGCAAAATGGTAGGCTCAGCCCGACAGGGCTGGACCATCTTTATGGTGATGATGTTTTTATTTGTGACCGGTCTGGGAATTTCGTTGTATGGCGAATATGCGGCCAATTCTGTCATGGGGCATATCAGCGCGATGGAAGGAAAAGAAACCCGTTTCGGTATTACCAATAGTATTTTGTTTTCAGTAGTTACCACCGATGCCTCGTGCGGGGCAGTTAATGCCATGCACGACAGCTTTTCGCCACTTTCAGGAATGATACCCATGATTAACATGATGTTGGGTGAGGTTATTTTTGGCGGCGTGGGCGCAGGCTTATACGGAATGGTGGTATTCATTATCCTCACCGTATTTATAGCGGGGCTTATGGTTGGTCGCACGCCCGAATACCTGGGCAAAAAAATAGGCGCTTTCGAGGTACAAATGGCCATCATTGCGAACCTGTCAACCAGTTTTGTCATATTGATTTTTACGGCTTGGGCTGCGGTTAGTAGTTATGGTTTATCGAGCCTTAACAATGCCGGGCCTCATGGTTTTTCCGAAATTTTTTATGCTTTCACTTCGGCAGCAGGAAATAATGGCAGCGCTTTCGCCGGTCTCAATGCAAATACGCTGTTCTATAATCTGGCACTTGGGATGACGATGCTTATAGGTCGCTTCGGAGTAATTATTCCGATGTTGGCTATTGCCGGTAGTTTGGCCGGGAAAAATATTACTCCAACATCAGCGGGAACCTTTCGAACCGACAACTGGCTTTTTGCCAGTCTGCTGATTGCAGTTATCCTGATTGTAGGAGGACTGACCTATTTCCCGGCTTTATCACTCGGGCCAATTATTGAACATTTGCTAATGAATAGCGGAATAACCTTTTAATTTCTGAACAAAATGAGTACACGACAAATCAATAGCCTTTTCAATAAAAAGATATTATTACAGGCAACAAAAGATAGTTTTATCAAATTAAATCCGGTTATTCTGATTAAAAATCCGGTCATTTTCATGGTTGGAATTGGATCTGTTCTAACCACAATCACAGTTTTCAGCGGACTATTTTCGGGTAATTTTTCAGGCTTCAATTTAAATATTGCCATCTGGTTGTGGTTTACGGTGTTGTTTGCCAATTTTTCGGAAGCCATTGCTGAAGGGAGAGGCAAAGCGCAAGCCGATAGTTTACGGAAAAGCCGTATCCAAACCATGGCACGCAGGCTGGTTGGCGACAAGGAAGAATCGGTTGCTGCTCCTGAATTACGGAAAGGTGATGTGGTTATTTGCGATGCTGGAGATGTAATTCCTTCGGATGGAGAAGTGGTTGAGGGCATCGCCAGTGTTGACGAATCGGCCATAACCGGCGAATCGGCTCCGGTTATCCGCGAAAGCGGGGGCGACCGTTCGGCAGTTACCGGAGGTACCAAAGTGATCAGCGACCGGATTTTGGTGAAAATAACTTCGGAACCCGGAGATAATTTTATTGACCGGATGATTGCCCTGGTCGAAGGCGCCAAACGGCAGAAAACACCGAACGAAATTGCGCTGTCGATACTACTTGCCGGTTTGTCAATTATCTTTTTACTAGCTGTTGTTACGCTTCCTGCCTTCTTCGGATATAGTTTGACGGCTTCCGGATTGCCTTTGTCGCAAAACCTGACGATTCCGGTATTAATTGCCTTGTTGGTTTGCCTGATTCCCACCACCATCGGAGGTTTGCTGAGCGCCATTGGTATCAGCGGAATGGACCGGCTTTTGCAACGAAATATTATCGCAACCAGCGGAAAAGCCATCGAGGCTGCCGGTGATGTGGATGTGCTTTTGCTCGATAAAACCGGAACCATCACCCTGGGAAACCGGATGGCTACTAACTTTTTCCCGGCTGATGGTGTTAGTGAGGTCGATCTTGCCCACGCCGCACAACTCTCTTCACTATCCGACGAAACTCCTGAAGGCCGGTCGATTGTAATTCTAGCCAAAGAAAAATTTGATTTCCGGGGTCGGGATATTCATCAAAACAATGCGGTTTTTATTCCATTCACCGCTCAATCAAAAATGAGTGGAGTTGATTTGACTGATGAAAAAGGCAAAGTTCATCAAATCAGGAAAGGATCGTCGGAGGCTATTCGTTCGTTTATCCATAAAGGCAATGGTTTTTTCCCAAAAAAGATAGAAGAAAAAGTTGCCGAACTTGCCCGAATGGGCGCAACTCCGTTGGTTGTTGCTGAAGACAATAAGGTTCTGGGAATCATCCAACTTAAAGACATTGTAAAAGGCGGTATCAAACAACGGTTTGCCCAGTTACGAAGCATGGGAATCCGTACAGTAATGATTACGGGCGATAATGCGCTGACCGCTGCTGCCATTGCCGCCGAAGCCGGAGTCGATGATTTTATGGCCGAAGCAACTCCTGAAGATAAACTTCGCCGTATCCGTGCTGAACAGGCCAATGGCCATCTGGTCGGGATGATTGGCGATGGAACCAATGATGCTCCTGCACTGGCACAGGCTGATATTGGCATTGCCATGAATTCGGGAACACAAGCCGCCCGTGAAGCCGGTAATATGGTTGATCTCGATAGTAATCCCACAAAACTGATTGAGGTAGTTGAAGTTGGTAAACAATTACTGATGACCCGCGGCGCTTTGACCACCTTTAGTATTGCCAACGATGTGGCTAAATATTTTGCCATTATTCCGGCCATAGCGGTTTCGCTTTATGCCGGAAAAGATGGTGTTGGCCCATTATCAGCATTAAATGTGATGCATTTGGGTTCTCCTGAAAGCGCCATATTGAGCGCGGTGATTTTTAATGCACTAATTATTATTCTATTAGTCCCTTTGGCTTTAAAAGGCGTTGCCTACAGGCCGGTTTCTGCAAATACTGCGTTAATCCGGAACCTGGTTATTTATGGTTTGGGTGGCGTTATTGCTCCGTTTGTGGGGATAAAAATCATTGATTTAATCATCAATTTAATCGCTTAATCATGAAAACACAAATAATAATTTCAATAAAGATATTCGCACTTTTTACCATTCTGTGCGGAATTGTTTATCCACTTTTCATTACCGGAATAGCACAGGTTGCTTTTCCGAAGCAAGCCAATGGAAGTCTGATTGTTCAGGACAATAAGCTAATCGGCAGTGAGTTGATTGGTCAGAAATTCGATAGTGAAATCTATTTCTGGTCGCGCCCATCAGCAACCGATTACAGTTCAATGCCATCAGGAGGCTCCAATTTCGGGCCTACGAGTTCAAAACTCAAACAATTGGTAGCCGATCGGACTGCTCAATGGGTTAAATCGAATCCAACTTCCGATGCGGGGAAAATACCTTCCGAAATGCTCCTTGCATCGGCCAGCGGGCTCGATCCACACATTTCGCCAAAAGCAGCTTTACTGCAAGTTGACCGGATTGTTAAAGTCCGAAATTTTGATGACGGCAAAAAGCAGCAACTTTTGAAGACTATTTCTGAATTATCAGAAACACCTCAGTTTACGTTTCTGGGCGAAAACCGGATCAATGTTTTGGCCTTGAACCTTGAACTCGATAAACTTAGCGGTAAACCTTCAAATAACAATTAAAACTAAATCCAATGAAACTATCTATTCGAACCAAATTTGCATTAGGAATGGTGTTTATGTTTATCATCGTTCTGGTACTATTGGTTTTTTCGGGCTTTTATCTGAACAAACTATCGAATAAAACAAGTGCAATCCTCAAGGAGAACTATTTGTCGGTTGTTTATGCCCGGGAGATGAACGAGGGGTTGGTGAACATCAATCAGGAAATAACCACCAGCTTTTTAACGAACCGGAATCCGGACAAGCAATTGATTCAAAAAGAATTGGGCATGATCGATCAGTCGCTTCAGTTAGAGAAAGGTAATATAACCGAAACGGGTGAAGATAAGCTGGTTGCTGGCATTGAAGCTGGTTTTATTGAATACCGCGATTCTGTTGGCAAAGTAAATGAATCGCCATTGTCGGCAGGCCGAATCCTTTACTTTCAAAAGCAATTGGGTTTTCTTTCGCAGCAAATCGTACTTTTATCTCAAATGAATGGAAAGGCCATCGAGGTAAAAACCGACGATGCAAAAGTTTCGTCAAAAAATGCAGTAACAGGGATGACAATTCTAGGCAGTTTTTGTTTTTTGATTGCATTGAGTTTCATCTATAGTTTTGCCTCTTATTTCAACGAACGGTTTTTTCAATTATACAACGGAATAAAGGAAATCGTTGCCAGTAATTATGGCCAAAGGCTTTATTTTGATGGGAATGATGAATTTTATGAAATCTCGTTGCTGTTTAATCAAATGGCTGAAAAACTGAGTGAAGGTCAAAGTCCGGAGGAAAAACCATTGAATTTTTTGGAAGATTCGGAAATAGAAGATAGCTTTAACGACGTGGATGAGTTGAAAGATGTTTTAGCCCGCATTAAGAGCGTTGAAAAACAAGCAGAAGACGTAATTTCGAGAATTGAAAGTGGAAAGGATTTGAAGATTTGAAGATGTGGAGATTTGAAAATGAATGGTTAAATGGTTGTATGGTTTAAATATATGGAAAGCAAATCAACAATTTAGCCATTAAACAATTGTGAAGCAACCCGCAACATTTTATACCGACTGAATCCTTTGGGATTTTTACTATTGCCTTTTATCGTTAAACTTGTACTGAATGGACTTCGAAGACAACCGACCTAATCCCGACGATTTGCTGGCTTCACTGAAGGAGGAAGAAGAAAAAAGCAAACGAGGAAAACTGAAGATCTTTTTTGGGATGTGTGCCGGTGTGGGCAAAACCTACACCATGCTGGAGGCGGCACAAATCGAGAAAAAGAAGGGTGCCGACATTGTGATTGGCTATGTGGAAACCCATAACCGCAAAGAAACAGCTGCCTTGGTCGAAGGATTTGAGCTAATTTCCCGAAAGAAATATCAATACAAAACAGCTCAAGTGCAGGAAATGGATTTGGATTCCATCATTGCCCGGCGGCCACAAATTGTACTTGTCGACGAACTGGCGCATACGAATGCCCCCGGAAGTCGTCATGTAAAACGATATCAGGATGTTCAGGAGATACTTGACAACGGGATCAATGTTTATACGACGGTTAATGTTCAGCATCTGGAAAGTCGTTCGGAGATAGTAGCGCAAATTACCGGTATTATTGTGAGGGAAACGATTCCTGATGATGTTTTTGAAAGTGCCTATGATGTTGAGGTGGTTGACCTTACCCCAGACGAACTACTGCAAAGGCTTTCTGAAGGCAAAGTTTATACGCCTGAGCGTTCAAAAGAGGCCATCCTGAATTTCTTCCGGAAAGGGAATATTACCGCTTTGCGCGAAATGGCTTTACGCATTGTGGCCGACAGGGTCGACAAGCAGTTGCACGACTACATGCAGCTAAAGCGTATCCGTGGTCCCTGGAAATCGGGAGTTCACCTTTTGGTTGCAATAAGTTATACCCGTCAATCGACCAAATTGCTTCGTTGGGCAAAGAACCTGGCCGATATGATGGGAGGCAACTTACAGGCGATTTATGTTGAGACTTCGCACGATCTGACGGATAAGGAGCGTGAACATCTGGATAAGAATATTAACCTGGCCAAACAACTCGGGTTACAATTCCGCATTATTACCAATTCGGATATCGTAAAAGCGATTGTCGATTTTGCCCAGAAGGAAAATATAACCCATATTATTATCGGGAAACCAAAGGTCCGTAACCTGTTTACTTTGTTTAGGTTAGGAAATTTTGTGAACCGGTTGATCCGTTACAGTGGAAATATTGATGTTTATATACTTGGGTCAGATACGCAAATCGACGACAAATACGGGAGAAAAGCCTCATTGCCATCTTTCACTTCAAGCATCAACCAATACCTTGCGGCAACAGTTTCTATAGTTTTTACAGCTGTTATTTGTTTCTTGCTAAAAGGAATCATTGGTTATCAGGTTGTTTCGTTTGCCTTGCTGTTCGTGGTTTCCATTCTGGCCTTTTTCTTCGGGACAGGTCCAATCTTAGCTGCTGCAACACTGAGTTCGTTAATATGGGATTATTTTTTCATCCCACCCCCTTATACGCTTCATGTTGAGAAACCCGAAGACATGTTGATGTTGTCTATGTTTTTCATCATCGCACTTTTAAGCGGCGTGTTAACTTCACGGGTCAGGCATCAGGAACAAAAAATCAGGATTCGGGAGGAGCGAACCCATGCCCTGTACCAGTTGGCCAAAGAACTTTCGTCGGCTTCAGGAATTGACGATGTGTTAACCCTTTCTGTTCGGGACATCCGGAAATATTTCAGGCTAGAAAGTTCAATAATATTGAAAGACGAATCAGGCCAGCTTGAAAAAACAATCAGGCATGAAACACCACTCATTTTTTCAGAGAATGAAATCAGTATTGCCGAGTGGACTTTCAGGCATTCGGCAAAAGCAGGCAAATTTACAGATACACTGCCTACCGGAAATTTTACTTTTTATCCGTTGAAGGGCAACAACGACAATGTGGGAGTTATTGCAGTACAACACCCGAAGGTATTTACCCAAGGTGAGGATCAATTTTGGGAGGGTTTTTTGCCTCAGATTTCAGGCAAAATTGAACGCGAATTTTTACGTAGCGCTGCCCGTAATGCTTATATCCTGAACGAGTCGGATAAATTGTACAAAACACTGTTTAACTCAATATCTCACGAACTTCGGATCCCGGTTTCGACCATCATGGGCGCTTCGGATGCCCTGATTGCAAAAGATTATGCGCCGGAAATCAGAAGCGCTTTGTATCATGAAATTAATGTCGCATCGATCCGCCTGAACCGGTTGATCGAGAACTTGCTTAATATGTCGCGACTCGATTCGGGGCGCATTTCACCTCATTTGGATTGGTGTGACCTGCACGACCTGATCAATAAAGTAACCCAAACGCTTTCAGTTGAATTAAAGCAGTTTACCGTTCATTGCGTATTGTCGGACGACATGCCTTTGGTGAAATTGGACTTCGGCCTGATGGAGCAGGTTCTGCATAATTTACTGCTGAATGCCACCCAACACGCCCCGGAAGGAAGCAACATCAGGGTTAAATTCTTTTACGACAATGGTTTTTTGATGATTCAGGTGATGGATCGTGGGCCAGGCTTTTCAGCAACCGATTTGGGCATGGTGTTTAATAAGTTTTATCGTGGAGAATTGGCTGTTGCCGGTGGCACAGGTTTGGGCTTGTCGATTGTGAAGGGTTTTGTTGAAGCCCACAACGGAACAATTACGGCAGAAAACCGCATAAATGGCGGAGCCCGGTTCACCATTAAAATACCTACCGAAATTTCGGATATCTTTAACGTCGTATAAAAAGCTGTTTTATGGTGTCTGAAAACGAAACTATACTGATTATTGATGATGAGGTTCAAATCAGGCGTTTGCTCGAAATAACCCTTTCGGCCAACGGCTATAAAATTTCAGAAGCATCAACCGGTAAAGAGGGGTTGGCAAAAGCAGCCATCAATCATCCGGTTGTGATCATCCTTGATCTGGGTTTGCCCGATATCGATGGACTTGATGTACTCAAAAAACTTCGGGAATGGTACCAGAAACCGATCATTATCCTTTCTGTTCGGAACTCAGAAGACGATATCGTAAAAGCCCTCGATCACGGAGCTAACGATTATTTAACCAAGCCTTTTCGAACGGGTGAACTATTGGCGCGCATCAGGGTCGCAATCCGGCAAAGCCAGGTAACATCCGACAATCCCTGCCTGTCGTTCGGAAATTTGACCATCGATTTGGCCAACCACATTGCCCGAAAAAATGATGAGATCATCAAACTCACTTCAACTGAATTTTCGCTTCTGGCACTTTTGGCAAAAAACGAAGGACGGGTTTTGACCCACCAATATATTTTAAAAGAAATTTGGGGTATGGGCTATATAGAACAAACCCAATATCTTAGAGTCTTTGTTGCCCAGTTACGCAAAAAAATTGAAGACAATCCGGCAAAACCGAAGTTTCTGAATACAGAATCTGGAATAGGCTATCGGTTTGGGAGTTAAGGTGAATCTCGCATTCCTATGTTAATTTTTACTTTATCTTAATTTTTCCGATAATAATTCATAAATAGTTGGGGCTAAACGGTTTGATCTGTCGGTTTTTGCTAAATTTCGACACTCAAAAAACACCAATAATAGCCACATGCTAAACTCACATTTTAAAATCGTATTTAACCAGATTGTTGATGGTGTAAAAATCAAAGTTATACATCATGACGATTCGATGATAATGACCGAGTTCATGATTCAGAAAGGGGCTTTGCTGCCAGAACACGTTCATCAGAGCGATCATTCGGCCTATCTGCTTCAGGGTAAAATACGTATGACTGCCGATAGCATTGCATCTGAATTTGTTAAGGGAGATAGCTGGTGCATGAAGAAAAATATTTGCCATTTTACTGAAGCTCTTGAAGATTCGGTAGTTCTTGAAGTGTGTAGCACTGAAAGCGATATTGAAGGTTTTCGAAATCACCAGAGCGCTGCTAAGCATAAAATATAAACCATTGTTTTTTGCTGATGGAATCGTTCAGTAAAAATTCCTGATTGTACCAAAGCCATAACCTATGCCAAACCTAAAGAGACTGTTTAATACACTGTTCCTGGCAATTACTGTTCTTTTTGTACAGGCAGTAACTCCTTCCAAAACATTTAAGGTCATTGCTTTTTACACTGCGAAAAACGACCAGGCACACATCAGTTTTGTGAATGAAGCCAACCGGTGGTTTTCTGAGATCAACGCCAAAAATCGTTTCAGCTATGTGTCGACCAATGATTGGAGCAAGTTAAATTCAGATACTCTCTCGGACTACCAGGTAGTTATATTTCTGGATACCCGACCTGATGTACCCGCTCAGCGGATGGCTTTTCAGGAATACATGGAAAATGGCGGAGCGTTCATGGGTTTTCATTTTTCGGCATTTGCATTAACCCCTTCCGATTATCCGCAAAACTGGGACTGGTTTCACAATCAATTTTTGGGTTCGGGCGAGTATGTTAGCAATACCTGGAGCCCAACTTCAGCCATCCTGAAGGTAGAAGACCGGAAACATCAGGCGACCAAACACTTGCCGGCAAAGTTTAAATCTCAGCCTAACGAATGGTATCGCTGGCAAAACGATTTGCGGACCAATCCTGATGTAAAGGTATTGGTATCAATCGATTCATCCAGTTTTCCGTTGGGAACAGGTCCGAAGCCGCATGAAATATGGCATTCCGGATATTATCCGGTAGTGTGGACCAATACAAAGTATCGGATGATTTACATTAATATGGGTCATAACGACATTGATTATGAACATCATACTAACAAAGAGTTATCGTTTACCTTCACCAATAGAACTCAGAATAGATTGGTTATTGATGCCCTGAAGTGGCTGGAAACGAAAAATTAAGGTCAGAAAAGTTGTGTTATTTCAAACTTTTGGTAACATTTGAAGGTCAATCGATAATATTTTGGGCGATGGGGAAATCATTCAATCTTTCGGTTCTGTTTGCTTGTGTTTTTGGAATTTTGATTGCCTGGATAGACTCTCAGCCAAACTGGGATGATTCCGGAATCTCGGCATTCATGATTTTACTGGTATCCATGCTTACTGCCTATATAGCAAAACGGAAACCTTGGCTAATTGCTTTAGTTGTTGGAGTCTGGATTCCGTTGTATGGAATTATTACTATGCATAACTTTGGAAGCCTTCTTGTTTTATTGCCTGGAATTATAGGTGCCTACACTGGTTGGTGGATTGAGAAATTAATGACAGCGAAGTGATTCAATCCTTCAATTAACCCAACTAATGATGAGTCGACTACCAAAAATGTCTTTTAATATTTTCTTGATAATTCTTTTCTCCGGAATGTGTTTTCAGGCGCAAAGCGCTATTCCTGAAAAGAATCAGCCTTCAGGGCTTTCTGTCAACTTTTTAACTCATGCCGGACAGGTTTTCCGGAATGGCTATCCTGTAAACACTCCGTTGCATCAGGCAGTTGAGCGTAAAGAGAATTTCCAGTTTGCCGAAATTGCGCAAAAGCAACCATTCTTCGGATGGATTGTCAACTCTGACCAGAATAATACGGTTCAGATTGCCTGTCAAATTATAGTATCATCAAGCCTTGAAAATATCCGGAAAAACATGGGCGATTTCTGGGATTCAGGCAAAATGGAAAGTGGCCAATCGGTTAATGTAATTTATTCAGGAAAAGAGCTTCAGCCCAATTCAGTTTATTTTTGGAAGGTAAAAACTTGGGACAATCATGGCGTTGAATCAGTATTTTCCACAGTTTCTCAGTTTAAAACTGCCGCAACACTTGTTGAATATGCAACTGCTCGTTATCCTTTGCAGAAGCAGGATGTTTATCCGGTTTCAATTAAACCGTTATCTGGCTCGCATTCTTTTATCGATTTTGGGAAAGCTGCGTTTGGAACAATCCGCCTGACATTGTTGGGTAAAACCAATTCTGATACGGTTACAATTCATCTGGGCGAGGCACAAAAAGATGGTAAAATTAACCGGGCACCCGGCGGAACGGTTCGTTATTCGGCTCACCAGCTTGTACTGATGCAAGGTTGGAATACTTACAGACTTGCGATTTCTCAGGATAAACGAAATACTGGCCCGCAAGCGATATTGATGCCCGAATACATTGGCGAGGTTACACCATTCCGGTATTGTGAACTGGAAAATTATAGCGAACCACTCAGCAAAAACCAGATTGTTCAGGAAACCGTGTTTTATCCGTTCGATGAAACTGAATCACATTTTACAAGTTCCGATACGGTACTCAATCAGGTATGGGATTTGTGCAAATATTCGATAAAAGCCACTTCGTTTTGCGGAACTTATGTCGATGGTGACCGCGAGCGCATTCCTTACGAGGCCGATGCTTACATCAATCAATTGGGGCATTACGGGGTTACCCGCGAATACAGTATGGCACGCTACTCCGAAGAATACTTGATCAATCGCCCAACCTGGCCAACTGAATGGATTTTACAGTCGGTACTGATGGCGTGGAACGATTATTTATACACCGGAAATAAAGAGTCGCTCCAGCATTTTTACACCGATTTAAAAGCAAAAGCATTGCTGCCATTGGCTGATGAATCGGGTTTAATCAGCACCAAAACCGGCAAAGTAACTCCGGAAATTTTGGAATCCATTCATTTCGCAGGAACGCTAAAAGATATTGTGGACTGGCCGCAAACCGGGATTCTCGGGCTTGGCAAAAATGAACCTGGAGAGACCGATGGGTTTGTTTTCAAAGATGTGAATACGGTAGTAAATGCTTACCATTATCAGGCAGTCAGCCAACTGGCAAAAATCGCAAAGGTGTTGAGTCAATCTACTGATGAAAAACAATTTGCAGATCAGGCATTAAAAATAAAGTCCGCTTTCAACGAAAAACTGTTAGATAAAAAGTGTGGCGCTTACTTCGACGGAATCGGAACCGATCACGCTTCGTTGCACGCCAATATGTTTCCACTCGCTTTTGGGCTTGTTCCTGAAAAGTCTTTAGGTAAAGTTGGCAGCTTTGTTCAATCGCGCGGAATGGCTTGCAGTGTTTACGGATCGCAATTTCTGATGGATGCCGTTTACGACGGCAACAATGCGGATTATGGACTGGAGCTTCTCTCCTCAACTTCAGAACGCAGCTGGTACAACATGATTCGGGTTGGCTCTACCATTTCGCTCGAAGCCTGGGACAACAAATACAAGCCTAATCAGGACTGGAACCATGCCTGGGGCGCTGTTCCGGCCAATATTATTCCGCGTAAACTGATGGGGATTGAGCCGCTCGAACCCGGCTTTCGGAAAATCCGAATCAAGCCGCAACCATTTTCTCTCGAACAGGCCGAAATCAAATGTCCGACGATTCGTGGTGAGGTGTTGATGTCGTTCAAAAATAAACCGAACGAATCATTTCGCATGAATCTTACCATTCCGGCAAACACCACAGCCGATGTCTATTTGCCATTCTGGATCAAATCGCAAAAAGTGATGATGAATGGAAATGCAGTAAAATATCGTCAGGAAGGAAATTTTGTAGTAATCGAAGGTGTTGGTTCTGGGGGAAATGTATTTGATATTAGCCAATAAAAGGAAGTTAATTTAGAATAAGTGCCCAATCGAATAATATTTCTATTTTCATACCGATTGAAAATAAATTCGCAATGATCAATTGGGTATCTAAATCAATAATATGATCCGATTTTTAACATTATTTTTTATACTCTTTTCTGTTGCTGCTATAGCTCAGAAAGACGTTTACCTGTTTTCGTATTTTGTCGACAATGGTCAGGATGGTTTGCATCTGGCATCCAGTACCGACGGGCTGAAATGGTCAGCCCTTAATGACGGCAAATCTTATCTTGCGCCTGCAATCGGGAAAGACAAACTGATGCGCGATCCGTTTATCCTTCAGGGGAAAGACGGCTTGTTTCACATGGTTTGGACCAGTGGCTGGTGGGACAAACAAATCGGTTATGCTTCGTCGCCCGATTTGATCCATTGGTCTGAACAAAAAGATATTCCCGTAATGGAATACGAAGCAACTGCCAAAAATAGCTGGGCTCCGGAAATGGCTTACGATCCTGAAAGTAAGGAATACATTATCTTTTGGGCAACCACTATTCCCGGACGACATTCTGATGTGTCGGATTCGGAGCGCGAAAAAGGGCTAACCCACCGGATGTACTGCACCAAGACTACAGATTTCAAAACCTTCAGCTCAACCAAAATGTTTTTCAATCCTGATTTTAGCACCATTGATGCCACAATTCTTCCTAAGAATAAGAAGTTTTATATGTTTCTGAAGAATGAAAACCCGAACCCTCCTGAGAAAAACATCCGGATTGCGGTATCAGACAAAGCTTCCGGACCATATCCGACAAAAGTTTCGGAACCAATTACTGGCAAATATTGGGCAGAAGGGCCAACCTGCCTTGAAGTTGGTGAATATGTGTATGTCTATTTCGATAAGTACACCGAGCATAAATATGGTGCTGTCCGCTCAAAAAATATGGTCGACTGGGAAGATGTTTCTGATCAGGTTTCTTTTCCGATAGAGGTAAGGCATGGAACAGCGTTTAAGGTGAGTCAAAAGATTGCAAAAGCGTTGAATGTGAAGTGGTAATTGATGATTTATAGGATGAGCACTGCTGCCGATTCATCCAAATACCATTCTAAATCTCCGTTTTCCGGTTGAATGTGCGAGGCAGGAAGCTGATTTGCCTTTTCAGGATTGTTCCAAATTTCGGCCAACCGTTCAGCCTTGTTTGAACCGGTTACAAGGACGCAAACCTTCTTTGCGCTACTAATTGTCTTTCCTGTCAGCGTGACTCGCTTTTGACCGCTTTGTGGTTGGATAGCCACTTCGCAGATGTGACTGGAATGAAGCAGTTCCAATTGATCTGGGAAAATTGATGCGGTATGCCCGTCATCACCCATTCCAAGCAGGATCAGATCGAAAACCGGCCAGCTATCATGTTGAGGAAGGTTTTCCTGAATTTGTGCAGAGTAGGAGAGAGCCTCCTCTTCTGGTGCATTTTCGCCTTTAATGCGGTGAATGTTTTCTTCCGGAATGGAGATCTTGGAGAAGAGCAGCTTTTTAGCTACTCCGAAATTACTTTCAGGATTGCTTGGCGGCACCATGCGTTCGTCGACCCACCAGAAATGAATTTTTTGCCAAAGGGATGAATCAGCATACTTTGCCGCAAGCACCGAAAATAAAAGGTCAGGCGTTTTTCCTCCTGAAATGGCCAGGTTGAATGAGTTCCCGCTGTGTTTTTCCACCCAACTCATCAGTTGATCCGCAAATTGGTTGGCCAATTCTTCCGGACTTTTAAAAATATGCAGGTTTCGCGTCATTGTTGAAAATGTTTTGAATCTGGAATTAGGTCAGCCACACCGGGTTGACTTTACAGCTCACAATATTCGCCATCGTGAGCCAGATTTTTGCACGGATAACGCCACATGCCCTCCTCCATTAAATCGTCAACCACTTCCGGGCCCCATGTTCCGGCCGGATAGCCATAAACCGGAATGTCTGGATTATTCTGCCACGCATTCAGGATAGGCTGTACAAATTCCCAGGCTTTTTCAACTGCATCACCCCGCGAGTACAGTGTGGCGTCGCCTTGCATGCAATCGAGCAGCAATCGACCATAAGCTGATGGCAGGTAAACATCTGATAATTCGGAATAGTGAAAATTCATATTTACTGTTTGAACATGGAATCCGGCGCCCGGAACTTTCATGCCAAATTTCAGCAAAATACCTTCGTCGGGCTGAATCCGCAGAATCAATTGGTTGTTTATTGCATCCGGATTATCGGAGTTTCCGAAGAGGTGGTGCGGAGTGTTTTTGAAATGAATAACTACTTCGGTGACGCGTGCTGGTAATTTTTTCCCGGTGCGGATGTAAAATGGCACGCCTGCCCACCTGAAATTATCGATAAAAAATTTCACAGCCAGGTAGGTTTCAGTTTTTGAAAGTGGATCAACACCGTGTTCATCACGGTAGCCAATAACCGGATTTTTGCCAGGATTGGAACGGATATACTGTCCCCTGATCACATTTTTTGCTACTTCGGCTTCGGTGATTGGGCGAAGCGATTGAAAAACTTTTAGCGTTTCGTTGCGGATGGCATCGGCTTCAATCACAACAGGAGGTTCCATAGCAACCAGCCCGACCAACTGCATCAGGTGATTTTGTACCATGTCGCGCATTGCTCCCGAATGATCGTAATAACCGCCACGGTCTTCTACACCAAGGGTTTCAGCCGAAGTGATTTCGACATGATGGATGAAATTGCGGTTCCAGATGGGTTCAAAAATGCCGTTTGAAAAACGTGCAACCAACATATTTTGGACGGTCTCCTTTCCAAGGTAATGATCAATGCGGTAAAGTTGATCTTCGTCAAAATAGTTCAGTAAATTTTTATTGAGCTCCTGTGCACTCTTTAAATCGGTTCCAAAAGGCTTTTCAATGATTAGCCGTTTAAATCCGTTTGACGGATTATTTAAACCAACTTCTGCTAAGCTTTGAGGAATAATCTGGTATAAATTTGGTGGAGTTGACAAGTAGAATATATAGTTTCCCGGAATCGACAACTCCTTGCTCAGAGATTCAAGCCTGGTTTTCAGGATCGGGTAATCTGCTGCATCGGCAGTTGAAAGCGGTTGATAATAGAGATGCTCCAGAAAAGCATCAATGTCTTTGTGTGTGTGTGGCTGGCTGGGCAAAAACTCTTTCATGTTTTCACGAAATTCCTGATCGGTTAGTTTCGTTCTGGAAACACCCACAACGGCTAACTTCTCAGGAAGCAATTCTTGAGTGTGCAATTCGTAAAGTGCAGGGATCAGTTTTCGTTTGGTGAGGTCACCCGATGCTCCGAAGATGACTAAAATATGTGAATCTGGTTGTTTCATTTTTAGCTTTTAGGAAGATAAACAGTTGAAATCAGAATTTGATTAGGATATTATCAGAAAATTAACGGGTAATTTTCAGTTGGGCTTCAGCCGCTTCAGTTTATTTCCCAACTGGCAGATTGGTAACCCAAACCAAACAGTGTTCTGAAATGAATAGATAATTCAATTCATAGCTGGATTCCTGATCTCCGGACGTAAATTTGGCAAAGTATTGATTTTCAGGCTCAGGGATGATGTGTATTTGCTGCCTGAATTCGATACCTTCGTCGTCCACCAGCTTAAAAATGGCTTCTTTGGCGCACCAGTATAGACATTGCTGTAGTGGATTTCTATTCGTTTGAATCAACTCAATATCAGAAAGATATTTTTTTTCAATCCGGCTATAGTCGCGGGTTGTTTCCTCAATGTCAATTCCTACTTTCAGATGTTCGTGAAGAATAACTGCGGCAAATCCGCGCGAATGACTGATGGATAAGTGTTTAAAACGATAGTGTTTCAGGATCGGTTTTCCGGAGCTTAAATATGAAATTGAAAATTCAGGGCCAATGAGTTGTTTGATTAAGGCACGGGTTGCCAGCCATTCAACCTTTCGTTTTTCGTGTGTGTATTTCAGAAAATTAGGATCGGCCAGTTCTTCTCCTGAAAATTCTGGAAGCAGATTGGTTGTTGTTTCTTCGAACTTCCAAAGTCCGATCAGCCCGCCCTCGATTGGTATCGTTTTAAAAAGAGGCATCTAATGTTTCCACTCAGTTGTTTCAATCAGTCGTATCACATCGGGAGTCAAAAAGTCGATTACCGGGCGAAGCGAATCGATGTTTGGAACCTCGCGGATGTATAAAGCTCCCCGAAGGAAATTTTTTGTGCTGTCGGTCAGATAAAATTGTAGCGGAGAGGCTGCATTCCCATCAATCAAATAGATAGTTCCGTAGACTTTCTTTTCAGGATTAGCAAAAATCCGTTCGTTGATCGCATCGGCTTTGATGGAATGTTTGTATGCCAAAGTACGCGAGTCTTCAAGTAGTTTTGCGAGGTTTTTGTCGACCTTTTTATAACTGATGTTTACTTCAGCTTTGTGTGCCGGTACTTTAATGTTTATCCAATAAGGTTCGGCAAGGCGGTCATTGTCAGGGACAACCTTACTGTACCCGGGGACATCAAACTTGTATGGTAAGGCTGTCGAATCGAATTGGTGATAGGTTTTTTCCTGAAATTCGATACGGAAATAACCGTGTGGTTTGGGGATATAATCCTGTTGGCAGGAAAATGTCAGGATAAGAATTAGGGCAAATAAGTAAGAAAGTTTAGGCATTGGATTTAGGGTTCCGTATTTTTTATTTCAACTTTAATCTGTTTGATCCGACGGTTGTCAACAGCTTCGATGGTGAAAACGTAATTTTTGCAGGTAATTGTATCGTTTTTAACCGGAATTTCACCTTTTAACTCCAAAATCAATCCGGCAAGAGTGTCCGCCTCGCCTTTAACATCATCAAATACAGTATCTTCCGATCCAATCACTTTGTAGAAATCGTTTAACATTGTTTTCCCGTCGAACATGTATTTGTTTTCGCTGATTTTGGTGTAGAATTTTTCTTCCTCATCAAATTCGTCGGTAATTTCGCCAACAATTTCCTCTAGCACATCTTCAAGAGTTACAATTCCTGACGTTCCACCATACTCATCAACAACAATGGCCATGTGAACTTTGTTTTTCTGAAACTCTTCAAGCAGGTCATCAATCTTTTTTGTTTCTGGTACATAAAACGGTGGCCTAATGATACTTTGCCAGCGGAATGAAGCACCTTTGAGTACATGTGGCAACAAATCTTTGATATACAGGATTCCTTTGATATTGTCGAAACTGTCGGAAAAAACAGGGATACGGGAAAAACCAGTTTCAGTAATCAAAGTCATGATTTTATTATAGCTGGTATCAATGTCGACCGAAACTACATCAACCCTTGAACGCATAATTTCTGCCACACTTTTATTTCCGAATTTAACGATGCCTTTTAATATCTCAGAATCATCTTTTAGTTCGGTTTGCGATGTAAGTTCAAGTGCCTGAGATAGTTCGTCAACCGAAATATGGCTGTTGTATGCATGAATACGACTGTTTAAAAACGAGGTTGAAAAGATTAGAATTGAATTTACCGGTTTGAGAATTTTAATCGTGTAATACAATGGTATGGCGATGAAACGGGCAAATTTCGATGCGTGATGAGTAGAATAAACCTTGGGTATAATTTCCCCGAAGAGTAAAATTACAAAAGAAATGATGATAACCTGAACGATAAATCCAAGGATTGGTTCGTTGGTAAAATCGACAATAGAATCGACTGTGAAGCTGGAAAGAATTACGATACCTACATTAACAAAATTGTTGGCTACCAGTATAGTTGCCAACAATTGTTCCGGAGACTCCAGGTTTTTTTGTATGTATGAATTTTTTTTAGACGAGGTCCTGAATATTTTATGCTTTTCGGCGGGGCTTAAAGAGAAATAAGCAACTTCAGACCCGGAAATCAAAGCTGAAAGCACTAACAAAATCGCTATAACCAGCAAGCTGATCGCGACACCTGTGGTAAAGGGGTGAAACTGAATGTTCCAGTAAATTGCGGTCAGTATGGATAACGGTTCTGTTTCCAATTAATTAATATTTAAGTTATTAAAATGGAAGATCGTCTTCTTCCGGTTGGCTGAAATCAGGCTCGCTAACGCTTTGCGCTGATTCGGCTGGCATCGGCTGGGTACCCATTTCCGCCTGTCCTTCACGTTTGCCGAGCAATTGCATGGTGTCTGCATTAATTTCAGTAGCGTAGTGTTTAACGCCATCTTTGTCATAGTCACGAGTTCTGAGGCGACCTTCGATGTAAAGCTGGCTCCCTTTTTTTACATACTTTTCAACTACTTCGGCAAGTCCTCTCCAGGCAACAACGTTGTGCCACTCTGTATTACTTACTTTTTCCCCTGTTTTTGAGGTGTAATTCTCTGTAGTGGCAAGTGAAAACCGGGCAACGGCAACACCTTTGTCGAGATGCCTGACTTCTGGGTCACGGCCTACGTTACCGACCAAAATTACTTTGTTAACTGACATATTCTTAAAGTTTAAAAGTTAGATTTAAATAAATTTACAATAAAATCTATCATTTTTTTTGATTTCAGGACACTAATTTCCTGAATTAGCCAAAAATCATTATGAATAACTGGTTTTTAAATATGAACTATACCGTTTTTAAATGCTGGTTCAAATAGATTTCCAGTAATTTTGGTACAGCAAAGTTAAAAATATCTTCCTTATACACTCTGATTAAATCCCCTGTTACAAGAATTTCGTCAGTTAGTTGTACTCTGACAAAGCGATAATGAATTCGCTGGTGACTTAGTATATGAATTTTCCAATTGGTGACATTTTCGATGATTGCCTGATCTTTTATCGAAATAACTTTCTGAAATTCTGATAATTTAATTAGGTCTTCAATGGTAATTTCATTTTCTGTTTCGATAATTGGAAATTCGAAAAGGTTCTTCCAAATATCGTTTGTTATGCGTTTTCTGAGCCAGGTGTGATTTTTGTATAATAGCACAAGATAATTAAAGTACCTGTCGCGTTGTTTCGTCTTATTTTGTTTAACCGGTAATTCATTGATTTTCTGATTTAATAAGGCATAGCATCTTGCACTTAATGGACATTGATTGCAATTTGGATTTTTTGGCGTGCATTGTAACGCCCCGAATTCCATTATTGCCTGATTGTGCATTCCCGGATCAGTCCCTTTAATTAATTTTTTGGCCAGATCATTGAATATTTTCTTCCCTGAACCGGTGTCTATTGGTTCCGAAATGCCAAAGAATCTGGAAAGTACGCGGAATACATTTCCGTCAACGGTTGGATATTCAAGATTAAACGAAATTGAGGCAATGGCGGCGGCGGTATATTCACCAATGCCTTTCAGTGAGCGTATTGTATCATAGTTTTCAGGAAAAATGCCGTTGTAATTTTGCTGAATGAATTTTGCCGTAAAATGAAGGTTTCTTGCCCTTGAATAGTAGCCCAAACCTTGCCAAAGTTTCAAAATCTGATCCTCTGAGGCATTGGCCAGGGCCGTAATCGTCGGATATTCATCTGCAAATCTGAAATAATAGGCCATTCCCTGGTCAATTCGGGTTTGTTGAAGGATGATTTCAGATAGCCAGATCAAGTATGGGTTGCGTGTATTTCTCCATGGCAAATCGCGCTTGTATAAAGAATACCAGGAGTGTGTTTTTGAGTTGAAAAAGTTCATGTTTTATCTAACTACTTTAAAATCTTTACAAATTGCAAAAATAATCGATTTAGATTGTTTCTACTTTTTAAATAATTTATATTTTTGCACACCAATTGTTTCAGAAATATATATTGTTGAAAATTAAATATTTTAAGAGATGACAAAAGCAGATATTGTTAACGAAGTTAGTAAGAACACTGGTATTGAGAAAGTGACAGTACAAAAAGCAGTAGAGGCTTTCATGGAAACAGTGAAAGATTCCCTAACCGAAGGTAGAAATGTATATCTTCGCGGTTTCGGTAGTTTCATTGTCAAAAGAAGAGCTGAGAAGACTGCGCGTAATATTTCCAGAAATACTACAATCATTATTCCTGAGCATTTTATTCCTTCTTTCAAACCGGCTAAAACCTTTGTAGCACAAGTTAAAGACCAAGTAAAATAAATTATTATGCCAAGCGGAAAAAAAAGAAAAAGACATAAGATGGCTACGCACAAGCGTAAGAAGAGACTAAGAAAAAATAGACATAAAAAGAAGAAATAGTCTTTGCTTTATTAAGCATTCGCTTTTAAAGACCTTTTTATTATTAAACCTAAAGTGCTTTGCGCTTTAGGTTTAATCTGTTTTTAAGTCT